>Ga0255147_1000080_pt1 | contig 41679 bp, 47 predicted proteins | sample Atl_Miss_RepA_8h_FD_183034 | JGI IMG/M metagenome (GOLD analysis project Ga0255147, IMG submission 183034) | Freshwater microbial communities from Altamaha River, Georgia, United States - Atl_Miss_RepA_8h | ecosystem: Environmental > Aquatic > Freshwater > River | place: USA: Georgia | collected... | reverse complement strand
TGCTCATTATATTTTTCACCTACCTTTTATTTTAAAAGTTCATTCACGGAACCGAGGAAAGAACCGTTCCATTTTGATTTCTTTATTGTTACTTCCTGAGACCCGCCAAGGTCTGAGGACTTCTTAACTGCGGTCTCTGATTCTACCGCACCGACACGCTTTTCTACGCCATCAATCGTGTTCTTGATATCTTCTACAGCCTTTGAAAGTGCTGCATGTTGTTCTGCCAATTCTGAAATTCGTCCATCAACGCTCTTGCTGAAAGTTTCAACTGTGTCTTTAATAGCTGTAACTTGAGCAGCATTTGCTTCTGATGCCTTATTTAGAGTTTCTGAGAAAAAGCCTTTTAGATCGCCAAGCATCTTTGCAAAATCAGGTTCATCAACCTCAACTTCTGATACGTCGGCTGCTTTTTCCAGAGTTTCGGCAGAAGCGTCTTCAGCAGGCGCTGCTTCTTCAGCAGGTGCTGCATCTTCGGCAGGAGCTGCTTCTTCAGCAGGTGCTGCATCAACGACAGGAGTCTCTTCGACTGCTGCCAATGTTTCTGTGTTTTCTGACACTTCATTACCTCCTTCTGCGTTTGCCTGTTTTGCAATTTTGTTTGTATCAGGCAACGTTAATCTTGACTTGTGTAAATCAAGAATTCTATCTATTTCCTTTGCTTTGTTTGTATCATTTGATTCTACCCAGCCGATCAAAGTTGCTGGCTTACCAGAGACTGGTGATACATATTCTGTGTCTGTGGACATGAATACAGAATCACTGTCTTCACAATAAAAAATATTCTCTACTTTTGTTTCTGCTGCAATTCCTTTAAACATTAATTGTCCATTCATCTTCTGAATTGACAAGATGTTGCATAGCTCATTTGCTGGAGAATCAACAACTGATAGCTCCATCAATGCGTACTCTTTTATAAATCTTACTGGCTTACCTGTGGACTTATTGACTTCGTTTTCTGAATCAATAATCTTTCCGCCGATTGAAAATCCTTGTAGAGTTCCGTCCAAAATCTTTTCCCATGTATCTTGTGCACCTTTTGAAATATATGCATCAACATAAACGCCATTATAAAATTCTTTTGATTCTGGATCGTAGTATGTTTCTGGTTTGAATGAAACCATTTTACCAACAGCATTTGATCCATGCATTTCACGAATGTTTCCACGGAAAGATTCGAATGCTTTCAATGATGCATCTGCTGTAACGACATCTCCTGTTTGATCAAGATTATCTAGCGTAGCAAAACCAGAAACGGTGCGCTTTTCACGATTGACTTTTGTGAATGGCACCGACAAATTGATATTGTCGCCATTTGATGACCATAGAGATTTCTCAATATTCATATGCTTAATTTTATAACGTTATTATATATAAGGCAAATAATCAGTTGAGTAGTATTACTCAACCTGTCTGCCTTCACCTTGAGGATTTCTAGCTTCCCCCGAAATATCTGGGGAATTATTATCCCTTTCTTGGTCTCTTGTTCTGGTATTTCCAGCCTGGGCTCTTACTTCCGCCTGCTGTTGTGGCTTTAATTGTACTACTTCGTCCCCGCCATCCATTGGGACCATACCCTTGCGAATACGAACTTCATTTGGGGTAATTACCTGCATTCTTAAATAACGCTCATCAATCTTAGATTGAGTATCTTCGTCAGTAAGCGACAATTCATTAAATTTAATTTGAAGGGCATCAGTCATTTCTTCAATTAATTTATTTAGTTTCTTTTCTAAAATATCTTGGACTGGCTTGCATACCTGCTCTTTAAATGTTTTATCTGCATCACGGGCATTTGCCAAAGAAATTCCTTGTGGGCTACCAATTTTAGAAATTGGGACACGGTGAGCCATTAATATTTCGTCACGGTTAGATTGACGATATACGTTAAATGAGGACTCTTGTGCTCCTGCCTCAACTGGTTCCATTTTAAATTCAACCTTAGAGTCTGGGGAATCGGCTGGTAGAGGAATATAAAGTGAGCGGTGATTCTTCCCTTTAAGACCAACCTGGAAAAATTCCAGCAATTTACGCTCTGACTCTGTTGAGAGCTTTGCACCTTTTACCGTAATAATATAACGTGGTACTGCCTTATTTTCAAAATAGTCAAGGTTATATTTACCAGCAAATTCATTTCCAGCCATAGCATTTGATGCTGCTACGATGTCTGGGATACCATAGTAGTTATTACGTGGGGTATATTTCTTAAAGTGGATAATTTCATTTGGTCTATCGCTGCCGTCCGCAATTGGATTAGGAGTTTGCTGATCTCCAAAATTACGGAAGAATACAGCCTTGCCATAAAGCAATTGAATAAAGCCATCACGAAGACGGCGGACACGCATTGTCTTTGAAGGAATATGTCCGATATACCCTATCTTTCCAGATGTTGTTCTACCAACTTCTAAATAGCCATTTCCTGTTGCCTCTACATCTACATAGAACTTAATTAGAGTTTCTTTAAATGTTTCTTCTTCATTGCAATCTTCTAACCATTCATGTAGATCTTGACGAAGTCTATCAAGCTTTCTACGTGCCCGCTCTAATTGATTTTCGTTATCAATTCCATCAATTGCATCCATTGTCTTGCGTGTTTCAATAAAGTCATATCCAAGACCTACAATGTTTGAAACCTTGGCGTTAATTGCTGCATAGTTGTATGGCGAAATTTCATAAATATGTGAAAGATATTCAAGGTTATATGGAGGCTCAATAAGGTCAAACATTGCATAGCCAGTAATGGCTTGTGCAAGAAGATTCTGTTGTGTCTCCGCCCCATCAAGGCCAACAAATCTCTTTTGAATTGTACGGCTCATCTTGCGTCGGAATGCAGGACTTAGCCCAGAAATCTTTTGTAAATCTTCGCCAGAGGCCATAAATACGTCTGTTGTTTTTACAACGCTTGCTGACGGTATGTGGAAATCTGATGCTGTGTATGCGTGTACGCCAGTATCTAATTCTTGTGAATTATCTTCGAACATTGTTGCCATTTTGCTGAGCCTTCCTTGTTTCTTCCTTATAAACGCCTATGTCTAGTGGATCTGGTGTCAGGCCCCACTTTAGCCTTTGTTGCTGATATTCAAATTCTTCATCATCAATTTTACGACGGCCAGATAGGAATACTGGCTGCCCTTCATAAATTCCATATGATCTTACTTCTCTGGCAAGAGCATCTATGCGAGAGCGATTGCCTTTCATGGAGGTTATAGATAGGAAGTTGCCATCATCATCGCCAATCCAACGTCCGTCTGGCATTTCCCATACATATATTCCCAGAGTTGTTTCTTCTGGTCCTACCTTTATGCTCTTGTTCTTAATATCCATAGGTATTTATTTTACCATCTTTGCCAGTCTAAGTCCAGCTTTTTGTCATGCCAAATGACAAAATTATATACTTTGAACCACAATCCAGTCATTATTATATGCCGTTGCGCTTGTTTCTGTCAGAATAGGAGTCGAAGAATCTGTAATTGTTGAAGTTTGCTTACGAATATATAGATCATAGTTGGCGGCAGCTTGGGTTGAATTAAAGGCTGTCTCGTATAAAGTAATATATTGGTATAGGGCTGATACTGATCCATTTACTGAATAATTGAATCTAATATCACTTGATACCGCCGACGCAAATACGACTATTACATGGTGTAATTGCCCTGTTTTAAATATGCCTAAAACATTAGTTTCAGATGTCTTATTTACCCCATTTACGTATATGGCAGAAATGTTAGTCTTAGACATTGTGCCAGAATTACTCCAGCGTAATGTTGAGGCAGCATATCCATTTGTAGCTGTAGTAGAAATTAAACCGCTATCTGTCAAGGCATTTGGGGTATAGAAAAATTCTATAGTCCTTATTCCTTTATTTGTAGTAATTTCAAATCCAGAGTCTACAACAGTTCTGAGGCCGTTTCTGCTATTTCTAGACAAGATGTCATAAGGTAATTTTCCTAAAGATATATTATAGTCCGATATTCCAGCATGCTGTTCTAATGTCGCTAAGTATCCAGTTCCATTATAAGAATATCTCCTATAGTTATTATAAAATAGTATATCTAAATTGTACAGTCTTGGAATATATCTTGATGTATCAGTAGAGGTAAATGTTATTCTTAAATACAAATTACCACTTGATGAAAAACTATTTAAAGTATAGTTTGGCACCTGCTGTCCATTTATACAACTTGTATAGTTTATTCCATCTACACTTGCTTCAACTGTAATTCCATTGTCGCCGTCCCATTCTATTTTAGAAGAATCTAAAGTTGCTGATGTCGGAATAGAAATAAAATCTTCTATTGTAACTGTGCTGGATGCAGAATTTTCTGTTTCTGTTATTTCAAGACAATCTAAAGACTGGTTATATGTTAGGCCAGAAGTTGTTAGTTGATCCCAACTTTTGCTGTACGGATATTGAAATTTATAAGATGAAGAAACCTCATTATCATAAAGTTCAAATAATTCTCCTCCTGCTGGATCTGCTATTTGAATTGCAGGTAATCCCTGTCCTTGTGCAAAATGATATAGTATTTGAGACTGTGACAATCCGTATCTGTATATTGCTACGCTATTGATTAAAAATGAATCGTTTGAGCTAGGAGTTGGACCAGTGGCTAAATTTAAACTGGTGTTTGTGAATTCAAAATTAGGCAGAACTTTATACTGAACTAAAGCCCCATTTATATAAATAGAGGCGGAAGTAACTGAGTATACACACGCTATATGAAAAACTTTATTGGTAGAAGAAAGAGTGTATTCTAGACTTTCTGAATCCAATTTAAATACTATATTGCCTTTTTGATAAAATACTCCTATATCTTCTGTGGGGTCTCCTACTAAAGGAATTTCTGATGTGGAAACAATTTGAGGATAAAACCAGAATTCAATAGTAAAATCATTATCAGAATAATATTTTTTCCCAAACACTATGCACCGCCGCTGTAGTCATTTACTATTGTATAAACTATGGAGTTTAAATTTGTTATTTTTGTCGATCTACCATTACCAGAAACAATTGGCAAAATTCCAGACTCTGGGTCTCCGATATATAATCCATCATTTTCACATCCAGAATGATCATATGCAACGTCACCATACAAGTTTGCATATGAAGATACATTATCTAATATATCTTGATATGAAGAAAATTGTGAGAGTATGTCGTTATAGTCTGCTACTAAATCAACAGTAGTCAAATCATCCAGAGGGTAATACGCAATTGGATAGTCATATAACACTGTTGATTTATAGGACATTTTAGCCTCCTACTGCAGATTTTAAATATCTTATTATTACTATACCAGATCCACCATTTCCAGTAGAACTATTAACTGAATATTGTGGTCCGCCTGGATAAACATAGTAGTCTCCTCCTGATCCGCCTCCACCGCCGCCAGTATTTGAGTCTCCATTAGTTCCCATTCCTGAAGATACTGCGGTTGGTGTTGATGAATAAATATATAGTCCTCCGCCTTTTCCACCACCGCCTGATCCACCAGCACCTCCGCCGCCAAATCCAAATGCTGTTCCAATTGACCAATTTCCTCCACCAGAATAAGTAGCTGAATTATAGTTAGGTCCGTTAGTCATTCCGCCGCCTCCTCCTGCATACCTGCCATCTACTCCACTTCCAGTTACAGATGCCCAAGTAGAATATGCATTTGTCCCAGCTCCACCTGCACCACCTTGTCCTCCAGATATAGCATTACTTCCTACTGCTCCAGCTCCACCACCACCACCGCCTCCGCTATCTTCAGCGCTTCCTGTTCCAGATCCACCATCATTTCCTTGTCCTACAATTCCACTACCAGGAGAACGAGTAGAATAATAATTTGATCCTCCACCACCTGAGCCTCCGTTTTGTCCAGGAGCAACTACACCATAAAGACTTGCCCCAGCGCCACCGCCTGTTGCTGATACCGAGTTAAATGAGGATGCTGTTCCAGATCCAGTGCTTCCACCACCACCGCCTCCTACTTGAACTAAGTAAGTTCCAGGGGAGATTGTTGAAGATCCGTTTAAGACTCCACCACCACCTCCGCCACCGCCTGCGCCACCGCCTGATCCTCCGCCTGCAACTAAAAGATATTCCACATCTAAAGAATTATTTGACACAACTAGATTATCGGTTGATGTAAACTTTCTATAATAATATGTTGCGTCGGAAGTAAGGGATCCACCAGAAACTTCTATAATGCTTGTTACATTAACACCTAATGCAGCAGCTGCATAAGTCATGATTAAGAAAGTCCTGGTCCAGCTATCAAATATGTGTTATTTGCAACACATAATATTGTAACAACTCCATATGCTGGGATAGTTCTATTTCCAGTGTTTGATGTTCCTGCCCATCTTAGTGTAACGCTAGAACCTTGAGTAATTGTTTGCGAAGAAGCAGAATTATTATATATTACAGCATTTTGTCCTGAAGTCATTGCTGTGGCTGTAGTAACGGAAACTCCGCCTGTTGTTATATCTATGTACTTACCGTTATCGGAAGATTGTAAAACATATGCTGAAGTTTGAGCATTTTGTGGCAAGGTTGCTGGTCCTGCTGCACCAGTTGGTCCAGTTGCGCCAGATGCGCCAGATGGACCTGTTGCGCCAGTTGGACCAGATGCTCCAGTTGAAATTCTTACTACGTCCCAAGTTGTTCCATTCCATATCCAAGTAGTTCCACTTACTGTATATGTTTGATTTAAGGTAGGGGAATTAGGAAAATCCATTGGCATATTATGAACCCATAATTAACAAAATATCTTCTTCTGTTAATCCTAACTGCTCTAGCTTAGATATCGCTTGTTGTCTTTTATTTTGTCTCTGTAATTCTTTTTGCTCAAGCCATGCTGGCAAATCTAATTTTCCTTGATTAAACTGTTCTTCTGTTAAATATGGATCTGCATCATGCCAAATAATTCCAGAATAATCATCTCCGTATATAGTCCATTTAATGCTGTCTGGCACAAGCATTTTTAAAACTTCGGCTCCAATCATCATGGCGTTACCTCCATTAATACCATAGTACTACAATTTGTTATAATACCATCATTTACCGAAACATGTCCGTATCCGCCAGTAAATTTTGTTTTATATGTTATAGCGGAAGTTGTATTTGGTGAATCTAAATGACTTCCAGTAAAAACAAGTCCCCAAAAAAGATGCGCTGGTAGGTATGTATTGGTCCACCCAGCAGCCAAAATAAACTGTTTAACAAGAGAATTATCTTTCCAAAGTTCAAGCCACATACTTGATTGCTGCGAATTAACATCTTTATTATAAACTTGATCAAACATAATTAATATTTTATTAGAAGCGGAAGTTGGAGTAATTGTTGCCTGTAATGTAGTATCCTGTTTAGTTCCTTGCAAAGAATTTGAAGCTACACTTTGGCTTGAAGTTCCATGAACAACTTGAACAATTTTTCCTAATCCTTGTGGTCCTGTTGCGCCTGTTGCCCCAGCATCACCTTGTGGTCCAGTAGGACCTGTTGTGCCTTGAGGGCCTGTAGCACCAGTTAAGCCAGTTGGGCCAGTTGCACCTTGTGCTCCTGTTGGTCCAGCTAAAGAGTTTCCAGTTTCTATCCAATAAGAATCATAATAAATATAAGTTAAACCGTTATCCGAATTATACCAAGCTTGACCAGAAACTGGTGATGATGGTGGTGTGCTTGAAACAATTGTAAATACTCCATTTGCACCTGTTGCGCCAGTTAGACCTGTTGCGCCTGTTGGTCCTTGCGGACCAGTAATTCCTTGAATGCCTTGAATACCTTGTGGACCAGTTGCGCCTTGAATGCCTTGTGGGCCAGTTGGTCCTTGTAAGCCAGTTGTTCCTTGAGGTCCAGTTGCTCCTTGAATTCCTGTAGCTCCTGTTGCACCTTGTGGACCTTGAAGTGGTCCAACATTAAGCCATTGTGTTCCATCCCATACATATAAATCTCCTGCAACAACATAACCGTCTCCAAGAGATCCAGTTGGATGCGCTGTTTGCAATGCGCCTAATGTTGCATATGTTCCTAAAATTGTTACGCCTGCGCCTTGTGGACCTGTTACACCTTGTGGTCCTGTTGATCCTTGTGGTCCTGTAGCGCCAGTTGGACCTGCTATTCCTTGTGGTCCAGTTGGACCAGTTGTGCCTTGAGGTCCAGTTACGCCTTGAACACCTTGAATACCTTGCGGTCCAGTTGGACCAGTTGTACCTTGTGCGCCTGTTGCTCCTGATGGTCCAGCAGGACCAGATGGACCAGATGCACCTTGTGGTCCTGTAGGACCAGTTGCGCCAGGATTTGCTGTTAGATAATTATCTATATCATTAGCCAAATTTTCAAAATGTTGCGGAATGTCTGGCTGATCTGGGTAATCAGGGAATCGAAAATTCTTAGACGTTGTTGGCATTTCTTTATTATACCACTATGACCTTTCGTACCAGCCTTTACCCCATAGGTTCATAAGCCTATAAAAGTACTTTTCATACATATATTTAATAGTGTCTACTGAATATAGGTCTACTGCTCGTTTATGAATAGTATAGGTATCTAGGGATTTCACGTCTTCCGCCGCCTTACAAAATTCATCAAGAGTATGACATCTGTAGCCAGTAACACCCTGCACTACAGTTTCTGTAAATGCGCCCCAGTCTGTTGTAATGACTGGCGTTCCACATGCTTGGGCCTCTATATTAACATTACCAAACGGTTCAATATAAAGTGTTGGAACAAATACTGCAATAGCTTTACCCATAAGTTCTGCTCTTTTTTCTGCACCAACCGATCCGATATATTCTCCATATTTAGGAATGTCATTTCCAGATCCAGCCAAAATAAGTTTAGCGCCTAATTCCTTGCAAGTCTCTGCAGCAATTTGAACGCCTTTGCGTTCTATCATTCTTCCGATGTAAAGATAGTAGTCGCCTTTTTCTGGCTGATACGGGAACATGGCGGGATCAAGATAACCAGGAATCACAGTATCATAAAACTTTCCATTAATTGTATATGGATCTTTATGTGCAGCATAAACACTATGCATCCAGGCATATGATTCAAATACTCTATAATTAGAAAATGTGCCTGTATATCCAATTCCAAATTCCACCGTCATATTATTTGGAAATGCATCTGCTATTGGCTTTTGACAATTACCAGCAATTACACAAATAAAATCTTTTTCTTCAATTCTTTTAGACATTTCTTTTATTGCCGTGCTATTGAACATTTGCCAATATTTATTGCTAGTGTCAAATAATATGTTATCTAGATCTGGCTCGGCATTATAAGCGAGTCTATCTTCTTCTGATATACAAGTTATGAGTTCATCTACTTCCGCCTCATTTTCTGTTCCTGCATATAAATAAACTGTGTGACCTAATGACTTCATCATGTTGCAAAATCTACGGACTTTTTCCGTATAAGCGCACCATACGAAATCTTTGGTCGTATTTGTGTGTGGTAATGATATTATATGAAAACGCATTTATTAATTGTAGCAAATTAAAATAAAATAATCAATACTATATTGGATAGCGAATTATTACTATACCGCTACCGCCACTACCGCCGTATCCCATTGAAGCATTAGTATTGCTAGAGCCAACACCACCACCTGCTCCTCCACCAGTATTAGCAGTTCCATTTGAGCCATTAGTTCCAGCACCTACACCTCCAGCGCCTCCGCCGCCTGATCCACCTGTTCCATTACCTCCACCAGATCCTCCTCCAGCAAACCAATAGGTTCCTGAAATATTTTGTCCTCTATTTGTAGTTGCACCCCATGTTGAGTATGCGCTAGATCCAGCACCACCAAGACCGCCTGTATATCCACTTGGCAAACCACCAACTGCACCAGCACCGCCGCCGCCGCCACCGCCACGACCTAATGTATAACTATATGCAGGAGATCCATTATTTCCTTGTCCTGCAGTTCCTGTTAACTGAGCAAAACCATTATCAAATCCTTGTCCACCACCTGAACCTCCATTTGTACCATTTACAAAACGATTTGCTCCTCCACCGCCACCGACTGCAGCTGTAAGAGATAGCGAACCACCAGTTACATTTGAGTTACTACCTTGTAGTCCACCTGAACCACCAAAGTATCCACCTTGACCAGAAGGAGAACCGTATCCACCGCCTGCTCCAACAGTAACAGTATAATTTGTAGATGCAGTCAAAGATCTACCTGATGTATATACTAATCCACCAGCACCTCCGCCACCTGCACCGTTTTGTTGTCCGCTTTCGTTGTGTCCACCGCTACCACCTCCACCACCTGCAATTACTAAAAAGTCAGCAGTGATGTTTGAAGTTGGTATAAATGTTCCTGATCCTGTAAATGTATGATACCAATAAGTTCCATCAGTATTAATAGCTCCACCAGTTGCTTTAGCAACATAGCTTGCTGTTGTATTTAAACTTCCACTAGAAGTAAATATATGATAAAAATATCCACCACTACTTACAATTCTATTTCCACCAAATGCTCTTTGAGTAGCAGATAAATAACGTACGAGGACAAGCCCTGAACCACCATTTGAACCTGCTGAGCCAGTACCTGCTCCACCGCCACCCATACCGCCACCGCCGCCTCCTGTATTTGCAGTTCCTGCAGTATTTCCAGGCCAATTATTTGGATTATTATTGTAACCAGCACCGCCGCCGCCTAAGCCACCTGTTCCAGCTGTAGATACGCCTCCGCCACCGCCTCCGCCTGCATAATAGTAAGTCCCTCCTGAATTCTGACCTGTTCCAGTTGCTGCTCCCCACGCTGAATATGTGCTAGTTCCATTACCTCCATTACCTCCACCTGAGCTATTTGCAGTAGCGCCAGCTGCGCCTGCACCACCGCCACCGCCACCACGATAAGAAAGTGCACCATCATTATAAGCTTTACCACCACCACCATTATTTCCTTGTGAACCAGTACCTCCAGTTCCAACAAATCCACTATTTGTTCCTGAACCACCTCCGCCTCCAGAACCACCATCAAGACCATTACGTTGTGATTGAACGTTATTGCTATCATAATAACGACCACCACCGCCGCCGCCTATTGCTGCAGTGAAAGAACCAAATTGTGAATTACCTCCACTAGTACCTTGACCTGATACTTCTGAGCTACCGCCTCCACCATATGCAGGCAAATCTGAAGCAACTCCACCAGCACCAACAGTTACTACATAAGAAGTATTACCAGACAGTTGTTGGTTTGTAATATTTACAACACCTCCAGCACCTCCACCGCCACCGTAAGCAGCACCGCCAGCACCTCCTCCAGCAATAACAAGAACATCAACATTTAATGTATCGACTGGCGTAACGCTATTACTTGATGCTGATGCAGATGATGTACCATTAGCATTTGTTGCTGTTGCAGTAAATGTATATGCTGTTTCATTTGTTAGACCTGTAAATGTGTAAGTTGTATTAGATGTTGTTTGTGTAGTAGTTGCTGGATTTGATGTAATTGAATATTGTGTGATTGCAGATCCGCCAGTGGCTCCTGGCGTAATTGTAATTGTTGCATTAGCATTTCCTGAAGCAGCAGAAATACTTGGCGCTTGCGGCACAGTAGTTGCGGTAATTGCGCTACTCGCAGAGGATGCAGACGATGTGCCATATACGCTAGAAGCCACTGCAGTAAATGTATATGAAGTATTTGATTGCAATCCCTCTACTACAATAGGAGAAGATGATCCCGTATTATAATAAGAGCCTGGACTTGAAGTAATTGTATATGTTGAGCCAGGAACTGTTCCTGGGGTAAATGCTACTGATGCGGCTCCATTATTATATGCACGACCAGTTCCTACATTTGTTGCAACAACTGCAGAAGGAGTTGTTGGCACTGCACCAATAGGAATCCATGCTGTGCCGCTATAAAACTCAGGATATCCTAATTCAGTGTTTGAAAATATGTCGCCAGATGCAGGGCTTGAAGGTCTATCAGAAGTAACTCCTTTTGGGGTATTTCCGCTAGAAGATTTTTTAATTGGCATTAATCAAACCTCCATCCTACCGTCGCTCCTGTATACACAAATACTGAGCTTGCTTGATTTACATCTATTATAGCATCTTCTGTTTGTCCATTAATCTTGTTTCCGTTTCTGGCTATTGTTATATTATTTGTTGCCGCCGTCCCAGATGCATCAAATATTTTAATTTCATCGCCAAGAGAAGGAGACGCTGGTAAGGTTAATGTTCTAGCAGAAGTGGTATCTACGAAATATCTCTTTCCCGCCGCCAATGTAATATTTGAAGAAACCGAGTTTCCAGATACAGAAAGGGCGGGGGTAGAAATAGGCTCAGATGAAGTAAATGCTCCTGTGGATTGTACCCAATTAAATGTTTTATCAGTTGCACCTTTAATTGTAATACCAGCGCCATCGGCGGTGGTATCAGTAGGCGAAGCAACAGAAGCTAATTCTATATTTTTATCATCTACAGTTAAAGTGGTTGAATTAATTGTTGTAGTGGTTCCATTTACTGTAAGATCTTGAACTGTTAAATTGCCTGCTGCTGAAATTGAAGCAAGTACTGTTCCCGCCGAATTTTGCCATTCTTGAAGATTACCAGTTTCTGTTGAATCCTTTTTCTTTACAATTAAGGTTGTTTCATTAGTTGGCGTTCCAGCAACCACACCGATTGTTGCTGTATATGTATTTGTATAACCTAAAGAAATAATCCCATTGGCAAGTTTGTAACTTGCAGAAGTAATAAATCCATTGGTTGCTGTTACAATTCCACTAGAATCTACCTTAGTAAGAACAGTACCACTACTATTTTGCCACTCTTGTAAATTTACGGTTTGTGATGTACGACCTTTTACATATAATGGTACAGCGCCAGCATTAGCACCATATACAGTCATAGATGCTGCTGCGGTAGTGTTTCTATTTAAGTCAATATAGTTATGGGAAACGCTAAATGATGCATCTCCACCACCCGCTCTTTGAACCTCAAATATATTTGTTGAAGTTTGACCAGTTGCTGCAGTAACTGTTAAACCTACAGTTGAACTTGATGTTGAAGTTAAGAAGGTATTTCCTGCAGTAAATCCGCCAGCACTATCGACCTTTGCCAACACAGTACCAGCACTATTCTGCCATTCTTGAAGATTAACGGATTGACCTGATGCACCTTTAACAACCGCACCAATGTCTGATGAAGCTTGAGACTGAACAAATAGATAAGTTGGTGTTCCAGTAATGTTTCTATCTGTTCCTAATGAAAGTGTTCCAAATTGGTCTACTAAGAATTTAGTTGCGCCATTTGCTCCACCTGCCCTAAAACTTCCATCTGCTTTTACAGCAGCCATTAAAGTACCAGAACTATTCTGCCATTGTTGTAGGTCTGCTGTTTGGGAAGCGGCGCCACGAACACGTAAAACCACATTAGAAGCCACGCCTACATCAAATAAGGAACCAGTACTTGTCATTTGTAAACGAGAATTATTAAAAGAGGCTATATTTAAGATTTGTGGTGTTCTTAATTGTCCATTAGAATCAATGGAAGCCAGCACTGTTCCAGCACTATTCCGCCATTGTTGTAAATCTGATGTTTGTCCTGATGCTCCCGCAATTACTAATGGGACAATATTATTTGCTGGGTTAACAGTTATTAAACCAGAGTTTTTATAAGAGCCACCACCAAAATTAGTAAAAAAGTAACCAGTTTCAAACTGTCCATTTCCATCTACCCAAGCAGTTTTATTTCCATTAGGAATTTGCCATTGTTGTAGGTCTGCAGTTTGGGAGGCAGCACCCTTTATAATTAAACCTTTTGTAGATGCCGAGGCGGCAGTAATAGTAGACCCACCACTACTTGATATAGTTAATGAAGAAAGATCTGTAGGAGCATAATTTGTTCCTGAAGAAGAGTACGGAATTTGACCAGCATTTGGCGATGTTGTTGTTCCAGTTCCGCCATATTGGGTCGGAAGCGTAGTAGATGAATCTAAATTATTATTTGTAGCGAGAATGACGCCAGATGCATTAGACAAGCCATTAACAAATAGCTTATTTTTTACTTTAAAATCTTTATCTGCCAATTCAGTTCACTCTCCCTTTATTGGATATTTAATTATAGCATTAACTTTATGTTAAGTATCTGATAATTACTATTCCAGAATCTCCATTAGTATATGGTTGTCCTCCGCCGCCTGTATTTACTCCACTACCATTTCCGTGTGCACCCCAGCCAGCATTACCAGTACCTCCTCCGCCACCTGCACGGAAAGTAGATGTTCCATTAATTGATGATGCTAGACCAACTCCACCAGTTCCACCAGTTCTGTTTGAACTACCTGAAGCGTTTGTTCCAGATCCTCCTGCGCCACCGCCGCCGCCACCACCGCCATCGCCATAAATTGCATTTGATCCACCTCCGTCAAAACCTTGTCCAGCTGTCCCAGCACCGCCAGATCCAGAATCTGTCCAGCTAGAATATCCACCACCGCCGCTACCACCTGAACCTCCGTTCCATCCTACTGGACCATTGTTCCAACCTGCAGCACCACCGCCGCCTAAAGAAGTTATTGTTGTAAGTCCAGAACCTATGATTGAAGAATTTGATCCGTTAAATATTCCGCTTGTTGCATTATTTGCAGTTTGCGCTGCATATCCACCTGCACCAACTAAAATTGAATATTTTACTCCAGAAGTCATACTAATTCTTGCCTCTGCTGAGCTATTTCTACCAGAAGATTCTCCTACTACAGAGCATCTATATCCACCTCCACCACCGCCCGCTTGCCATCCAGCTCCTCCGCCGCCAACTACAAGATATTCAACATTTGTAAGATTTGTTGAAGGCACAAAAGTTCCTGAAGTTGTAAAAGTGTGCACTGTATAGGAACCTGTTGTTGTAATAACTCCTCCTGTAGCCTTAGCTCCAGTATCTCCTTTTGCATAAGATATTCCATATAAATTTGCTGTTGAGCCTGAAACAAGAGAACCAATAAAAGGAGTCAAAGTAATACTTGTAATTGCTGTGCCGTTTGTAACTGTATTAGCATGAGTTCCAATGCTATATGATGAGGCAGAATTACTTGGTATATTTGCATGAGAAAGCATCATTTTAACATTTGAAGAAGTATAATTAGGTATATATATTTCTATATTTGTAAATGTATTACTAGTGGTTCCAGTTCCGTTAGCACCACCAACAATATTAAAAGCAGTATTAGTATTGCTACCAATTGTTCCACTAACATTATATAAGCCACGCCATTGCCTTGCAGACTCACCATTAAAAGTAATATCAAGATCGTCATATGTTCCACTTTGTGTACCTCTAATACTTACACGTAAAAGTAAATCATCATAAGTTTGTGGAATATTACTTAAAACTATAGAGCCTTGTGTTCCTGTTAAAGTTGTAGTTTGAATTGCAATCATTTCATTAGCCATTATACTGCATACCTCACAATCACAATACCTGACCCACCATTACCACCAGCTGAACCACCGCTTCCAGCTCCACCACCTGTATTTGCTAAACCTGAACCTCCAGGATTATTCAATGCTGGCTGTCCAGATCCGCCGCCGCCGAGTCCCCCAGCACCAGCAGACGAAGGAGTTTGTTGACCTCCACCACCGCCGCCTCCAAAATAAACAGTTCCACCTGAATTTTGACCTGTATTAGTTGCCAAGCCCCATGATGAATAAGCTGTAGTTCCATTACCACCTGCTCCACCAACTTGTGAAGTTCCTCCATTTGAACCAGCAGCACCTAATCCACCACCACCGCCTGTCGAACGATAAGTAGCTTCATCAGAAGAACCTGACCCTCCGTTATTTCCTTGGCTACCAGTTCCACCTGCCTTAGTTCCATTAGCACCCTGTGCTCCACCACCACAACCGCCATTACCACCAACATTACCGTTTTGAGCATTTCCACCTTTACCACCACCAATAGCAGCAGTCAAAGCTCCAAACGAACTGTTACTTCCTGATACTGTTTGAGCATTTGCTACAGCTCCAACTCCTCCAGCTCCAATTGTAATTAAATAATTTTGTATAGATAAAGATTGAGATGAAAATGCACTGAGTCCTCCAGCACCTCCTCCACCAGTTTGAGCCCATCCACCACCGCCGCCTCCTGCAATAACCATAATATCTGCTGTTAATGATTGTTTTGGAGCAAATGTGCCAGATGAAGTAAATGCATGATACCAATATGTACCATCACTTGCTACAATATTTCCGCCGTCAGCTTTAGGAGATCCTCCAACAATTCCATGAACAGTAAATGTTGAACCTGCTGGCCAAGTAGGACCAGTAAACTCTATAGCAGTAACAGCATTATTATTTTGCCAAAGACCTGACATTACAGCAACATCATCTGCTGCACTTCCTATTGTCCACAAAACAGTTTTATTTGTATTATAATTTGAATAGTTTGGTATAGTTATTTTTGCCATACCATTTGTTCTTGCTCCTCCAAGAGAAAATGAACTACCTGGATTACTTCTATTGTATCCTGTACTTGTTCCAGTGCCAAATATATATGTTCTTGAATATTTGTTAGATTGATCAACATTAAATCTCATAAGCCAATCTGATCCACTTGCAGCTCCTGGGCACGACACCATTACAATTAGATCTAAATAATTTTGCGGTATATCGCTAAGAACAACAGAAGTTGTTGATGCTGACAAAGTAACAGAAGCTATTGGGGTATAAGTACTCATGCAGATTTAACTCCATACAATGCAAATGATGAATGTTGCGTAAAATTGCCATCACCACAAGTAATAGCAATTTGAGAAATAGCAGAACTTGAAACGTATAAGTTTCCTGTTAGTGCCGCCCAACCACCGCTTGTAAAATCTACTCCTGCCTGCGTTCTCATTGTTTTATTTTTTGTTGTACTAGCGTAATCAAATATATCAGTTACCCATGCACCAAAAATTCCTGAAGCAGCGGTAGAACCTGTTATCCAGGCAATACCGCCAGCAGAAGTTTGTGAAGCCTCAGCATCGGCAAATGTTCCCGTGCCAAAAGTACCAAAACGCATATTTGAATAGTTGGCATTACTATCATTATTAAATCTAATTGAACATGCACCAATTGTATTGTTGGCAGAAGTTGATCTAGCAAAACAACGTAGTTGTAGGTGAGTATAGTTTGATGGGATATTTGTAAAATTTATAGTTTGTGTTGCGCTACTTAAAGTAACCATAGATATTGGAATCATAGCTCCTGGATCATTAGAAACTGGAGTAAATGAACTACTTGCTGTTGAATATGACCCTGTTCCAATTACATTCACTGCCGCCACCCTAAATATATATGCAGTTCCTGTTGTTAATCCTGTAACTGTAGCAGATGTTGATGTTGATGTTCCATCGCTAAATGTAGTCCATGATGATCCTGAATTTGATGAATATTGCACAGTATAATCTGTTATTGCGCTGCCGCCATTTGATGCAGGTGCAGTCCATGAGACTAGAGCCTGTCCATCTACTCCAGTACCTACTGCCGTGACAGATGTCGGAGCACCTGGAGTTGTAGCAGTTGTAATTGAATTTGATGCAGATGATGCATTTGATGTTCCATAACTATTGGTGGCAGTTACGGTAAAGGTATATGTTGTATTTGCAGTAAGTCCTGTTACCGCAATCGGACTTGAAGCATTTGAAAATGTTGCAGGCGATGTTGATGGAGATGGAGTTACTGTATATGAAGAAATTGCTGCATCGCCAAAATCTGCAGGTCCAGTAAATGGAACTGATGCGGTAAGTCCACTTACCGTTGCCGTTCCAATTGTTGGAGGCAGTGGAACTGCTCCATTTGCAATTAATGATATCCAACTTGTTCCATTATATACTTCAAATGCTTTTTTATCTGTATTGAAGAATAAATCTCCTGCTGTTGGAGATGCTGGTCTACTTGCCGTTCCGCCCCTTGTGTATGCTGCAGGAACTGTATACCATTGAGTATTTGTTCCATCTGTTTGCAAAACTTTATTTGTATTGCCCGATTGTGGCGGCAACAAAGAATTTAAAGTATTAGTAGTAGAAGTTTGTCCTGTTCCACCCATAGATACAGGAAGTGGAGTTTGGATATCCAAACCATTTTTTACTTTAAAGTCTTTATTTGCCATTAGAAGGTTATACTCCCACTAGTTGTAAAAACATAATAATTAAATCCATTAGCAGTTTGTAATGATCCTGTATAAGAAGAGGCTGTTCCAGTAGTTTTTATAACAACTACTCCATCTTTTCCTGCACCACTAGCGCTAATTGGCTGACTTGAATCAGACTGAGCTCCACCTCCACCGCCTGAGCCAAATGATGTAGCATTTCCTCCATTAACATATCCTTTTGCTCCATTTCCAGCACCAGTACCACCTGTGCCAGCTGCTCCACTTAATGATCCTCTAGAACCACCACCGCCGCCTGAACCTACATATGTCATACCTGAGAAAGCAGTTAGGTTTGCTATATCTGATGGAAGCTGATAACCTTGACCACCATTTCCTCCTGCTTGAGCTGTTCCATTAGATCCAGATGTAGAGTATCCTCCACCGCCTGCTGCTGTAATGTTAGAATCTCCTCCAAATCCGCCATTATTTCCTTGACCCGCTGTGCCTGTTCCACGTAAAGTAGATTGATTATTTCCTCCACCGCCAGAACCTCCATTTGCTGATGACGGAACAGATCCAGAAGCATATGCTATTCCTCCTCCTCCACCTACTGCTGTATAAGTTCCATCTTTATCTACTACTGAAGAATTGCTTCCTTTAACACCATTTGTAGACAAATCGCCAGGACCTATTTGACCTCCTGGACCTCCAACTGTAATAAGATATTGAGTTGAACCAAGGAATGTTACAGATTGTGTAGGAATAACTCCACCTCCACCACCGCCGCCACCAAGTCCACCAGCGCTACCGCCACCAGCAACTATTAATGCTGTGGCAGTTACTGCAGCTGTTGGAGTAACAGAATTACTTGCAGAAGATGCTGTTGATGTCCCATTAGCGTTTAATGCTCTTACAGTAAATGTATAGGCAGTTCCATTTGTCAGTCCTGTTACAGTTATTGGCGACGATGCGCCAGATGCTGTAATATTTCCTGGAGATGATGTTACTGTATAAGATGAAACTGCAACATTTGTAGGAGCAGTAAATGAAACTGTTGCTTGGCCAGAAAGACCAGTAGTTGCAGATACAGATGTTGGTGCATTCGGAACAGGTGATATTTCTATCCAAGATGTACCATTATATCTAATCAAATTATTAATTGTTGTGTCGTAAAACAAATCTCCAGTCGCAGGAGATGCTGGTCTGTTTGCAGTCGTCCCACGACCAATATGACCATTTGCTGCAGTATTGTGTGTAGAAATTGCAGATGATACTGTAGATGAGACTGATGACGAGGTTGCTAAATCTGCTGTATTAGAAATACCATGAACTGATGTTGTTGCTGAATTATGGCTAGAGATGGCTGCCGCCGTCTCTGTATCCGTCGCCAAAGCGGTGGCGGTAGAGAGGACGTTAGCTACATCTCTAGCTCTTGTCAATTTATATTACTCCATTGATACAACTTGCCAATTAAGATCATCTTCACTCCAACGATAGAATTGTCCATCTGTTGGATATGGTGTAGGTGCATCCCATAGGCATGTATCTTCATTTAGTACCCAAGAATTAAAAGGCTTTGGCGGAATAAATGCGTCACGGGATGCATCATATGTGTACCCAATTCCAGCATAATTCTTTCTAAAGCCTGCTTCTTCTGTCATTTCATTTGTTTCTGGGTTTCTCTTTTTCCCGCCCATTGAATTATATGATGTACGCTTGCATACTTGTCCATATACTTCTGCATAATGAGCTTCCCAGTCAGAAACGCCATCAACAACTTCGTCTTCATTGCGACCAACGATTACTTGAGTTACTACGTTATTTTCATCAAGAAAAGCGTAATGTGCCATTTTATTTCCTCCTTTTTATTAAATTACCAAGACAGATGCTTCTTCTTCTGTCAATGGCTGACCAGCAACAAGCTTAGTTTTTGCTGATACTTTAAGAGCTGCTTTTGCTTCTTCTGCCGCCACACGAGCTGCTTCCGCTTCGGCATATGCTGCTGCATCTGCTTCACGCTGAGCAATTTCTTCGGCGGTCAAAGGAACAATAGATTGTTCTCCTGTAGTACAATCTACTACTATTTTTGTCAGTGTTTCAGTCATGTTTCCTCCTTTTTAAATTACTAGAACTTCTGCTTCTTCAGCAGTAAGTGGTTGACCAGCAATAAGTTTAGCTTTTGCTGACGCTTTGAGAGCTGCTTTTGCTTCTTCAAAAGCAACTTGTTCACTTCTTATTCTTTCTCCTTCAATTCTTAGAGCCTCAAGTTCTTCACCTATAATTTCTCTTATAGTAATTTCACCTGTTAAGGCATCAATAATTGTTTCAACTTTTTCAGTCATATTTTCTCCTTAGTCTGAATAACCATAAACTCTTACAATTCCTGAAATACCATCAGAACCTTGAGGTCTTAATTGAAAACCATCAAAGGATGCGTTAGATAAAACCCAGCCTGAACCAAATTTTAAATAAGTGTTAATTGGATTTGTTGCATAAGTAGAACACGCAAGAAATAATGCACCTTTTTGATATTGTCCAATGGCTGGTGCAAATATATCCATAACTGCATGAACTGGCATTTGATTGTTTGGACTATATCCAGGATCATAATATAAAACTTCATATTGTGTGTTTGTTAGATTTCTTCCAGATGATGCTGTTGGGCTGCTTGTTGGACCTCCGTCAAGAGTCGTAACTGAATAGACACCAGATGTGAGTGGAGTGCCTCCTGTAGAATATCTAAAGTAAACATTTGATGATTGTGCAGAAATTCCTGTAATTTGAAAAATAACTCTATAATTTCTATAAGTAGAAGTAAAAACATTGTTTATTTGAACACTTAGGCTATTTGAAAAGCTTGATGAATGAACTAAAGTAAGTCCACTTCCAGATGCAGGAGTAGACCATGACGGAACACCGCCAGAAACTGTCAAAATTTGACCCGTGCTTCCAATTCCTAATTTAGACAAAGTGTTTGTAGCTGAAGCATACGGGATATCTCCAGTTGTAAATGTAGATAGTCCTGTTCCGCCATTAGTTGCGGATACTGGTGTAGAAAGATTTAATGTTACTGCCCCAGAATTTCCGCCTCCGCTTAAACCTGTGCCTGCTGTAACTCCAGTAATATCTCCATCTGTTATGGTATATCCCAAAGAATTCCATGCAGTTGATCCATCGCCAACCTTCATCTTCTTTGTATCTGTTTCGTATCCTATTTCTCCCGCCGCCAAAACAGTGTTGGCGGAAGTCCAAGAAGACGCTGATCCCCTTTTAACTTGAATTACTGCTGCCATTATACTGTTCCTCCATCAAAGTTTTGTGTTGCTGTTGAGTCTATTGTATTATAAACATTGCCATCTTGCAAGGCATCTACTGTTCCGCCGTCCAAATTATCTCCAGCGGCGAAATCGGAAGAATCTGCTATTGCTCTAGCTTTACTCATAATATACTATTATACCCCCTATGAATTCTTTATCCCGTAAAGGGTAGCAGTTGAGTGTTGGACAAAAGAGCCGCTTGTTTGTGGACTAATGGAAATAGAAGTTATGGCAGAAGTCGGAGAATTATATAATAACGCATAAATTTGATTACGAGCAGATGTTCCATTATTTTCAGCTACGTTATCTACGCTTACAGGTTTAGCATTACTTGATGTGTAATTTGGTATGTATAGTTCGCCATTACTAAATGTATTTGCCGTCGTATTAGGGTCGTTTGCTCCACCGATATTTACACTAGTAGAACTGCTGGCACTTGAACCATCGCCTTGTAATTGTCTTCCAGAGCTACCAGAATTTGAATTCAATGTCATTACGATAAATTTCTGAGAGCCAGCAGGTAAATTTCCTGTATCTGATTTTAAACTGTATTTCATTACAAGGTCAGTATAAGTTCCAGGAATAGAAGTAAAGTCAATCGTGCTCGCCCCACCGCTACCCACAGTCACGGTCGCTATTGCTACAAATGTATTTGCCATTATGCCGCCTTTATTCCGTAAAGAGTAAAAGTTGAGCCTGAAGCATATTGTCCAGATTGACCGAAAGGCTGAATAAATGTAAGGCTAGTTATTGCTGAAGTACTACGCCACATTGTAACTCCTGTATAAACAGCATAACCTTTAGCGTCGCTTCTGAATAATGCAGTTTTGTATGTTGTTGTATTTGAATAGTTCATAAAATAGCCTCGTGTAACAGACCAATCATTAAAAATACCAACAGCATTGCCAGCATTGGTATTACTATTTCTGTCAGTATACGGAACATTGTCTGACATTAATCTTGTTCCTGAATAATAATTTCCAGAGTCACCATTTGCTCTCCAGGCAACATCTAGTGCGGTAGCACCCACACAATAACTGTTTATTATAAGAACTAAATCAGTATATGTTTGAGGAATATTAGAAAAAGTAACATTTGTTGAATTACTAGTTAATGTTGTCGTTGCTATTGGTTCGTATGTTGCTGGCATTATGACGCCACCTTTATTCCATATAAAGCAAAGTGAGTATATTGTGTAAACGGATTGTCTCCCGTAAAAACAAGTGAAGTGATAGCATCGGTTTTCATCCATAAAGCAGAGGTAATGCCAACAAAACCAGGAGAGCCACCTACCATACCATTTATATCATTGCCGTGTAAATTACGCATTGTTTTATACTTATTAGTATTTGCATAGTCTAATATGTCTATTATATGTGCTCCAAAAGTACCACCAGTTACTGTTCCTACACTTGCTGTTCCTACTTCTACAATATTACTAGCTGAAGCACTCCCTGCTGCAGCAACTACACTTGATCCACTACCTCTTAAATAATGATATGTATAACTTCCAGTTGTGTCGCCATTTATACGTAATGACATTCCGTCCGTGCCATATGTACCACGATTAGTTTGAGCAATAGCCCTAACTTGTAAATGGGTATAGGCACCAGGAATTGAACTAAAAGTAATAGTAGAGACACTAGTTGAGCCAACAGTTACAGTAGCAATAGATTCAAAAGAGGAAAGCGAAGATGCTAATGCTCCCCATCCAAAACTTTTAACTGAACCTATTGAATCTAATATTGGACTCATAGGTTAACCTTACGCAAACTTTGTCTGCGATGCTAAAACAGTAAATGTAGCGGATGCAGTTTTAATTATATTAAAGACATAAGCATCTACGCTGCTAGCATTTCCTGCAGATGGGGCTGTTCCACCTTGCCATTTTGGAGTAATATTTGATCCGTCAATTTGAATAGTGTTTGGATAATATGCAGTTGCGCCATTTGTATTAAGCCAAACTAAAGTTATTGAATCTCCAGTTGTTAAAATGCTATTTAGGGTATTTGATCCGTTCCCACGAAAATTTAATGTATGGTTTGCTGAAGCATTGGATGTGTAATACCATGTTCCTGCAGTTAATGCATCAATATTTATTGTTCCTGTTGCTGCCGACGCAACTATATTTAATCTTTCTTCTGGAGAAACCATTACTGGCTGATTTAATGTTGGTGTTGTTATAGATGGAGATGTTCCAAATACTAATGATCCAGATCCTGTCTCATCTGTTATTGCTGAGGCTAGATTTGCAGATGATGGAGTTCCTAACCATGTAGCAATTCCTGTGCCAAATGATGATATACCTGTTCCGCCATTTGCTACAGAAACTGGGGTAGATAATGATAGGGTTACGGCTCCGCTTGATCCGCCTCCTGTTAAACCTGTGCCAGCTGTAACGCTTTCAATATCTCCAGGAAGAGAAACTGATCCCCCTAGCGATACCGCAGATCCATTTATAGTAATACTTGAATTCTGTAATTGTGCATTTGAAATTGTGCCAGTTAGTCCAGATGTAGGCAGAGTAGCTACGCTAAAATTATTATAACAATTTACCTGAACAAAGTCCGAAGCGGACAATGCTGTTAATCCTGTAATTGATGTTCCATTTGTAGCTGTATAGTCATCTCCCCGAACTAGAAGAATACCATTTAGATATACCTGTTCCTGCCCTGGAGTATATGAAAGAGCTTGAGATGCATTATCATATCCTGAAAGACTTGTTTCTCCGCCTGCCGCCGTTTTACGCCAAATAAGACTTGTTAACACGCCATTAGCCGATGGATATTGATCTATCATGCAATCTCAACTCCTGATATATGAAATTTAACATCTGTACTACTAGCATATCCTGCTAATATTTTATTTTGTCCCATAACTGTTTTTGGCTGTAAATTAATTACTGTATTTGCAGAAACTGGGACGGTAGGCAGAATATTAACACCATCTACTGTCATTGTAACATATTGCTGACTTGAAGACGTATTTGATATTACGATATCTGTTAGTACAGCTTTTGCTCCTGCAGTATTTGGGGAGGTGTAAAGAGTTGCAGAACTTGTTGCTGCCGCCCCTCTATAAAATAATGCTGGTGTTGCTGCCATTTAAAAGACCCCCATTAGTGTATATGAATCTTGCTCTGCTAATGCATTTGTCAAAGTAGTTATAGTTGTATAGAAATTAGGATCATCATTTAGAGCCTGTGCAATTTCATCAAGAGTATCTAGGGTTCCTGGTGCAGATGCTATTAAATTATCTATTGCAGTTTTAACAAATGCTGTTGTTGCTACTTGAGTTGTATTTGTTCCTGCTGTCGCAGTTGTGGTAAACATAGAGCCAGAGGAATCAACTTTGGAAAGTACCGTTCCACTACTATTCTGCCACTGTTGTAGGTCGGCTGTTTGGGAGGCTGCGCCACGAATAATAATACCCTTATCAGAAGCCTGTGCTGGTTGAACATTTATCCAAGCACCGTACCCGCCAGCAGTTCCATTTTGAAATGTTCCATAAGCGTCAATTCGTGCATTTACTGTACCACTAGAATTCTGCCATTGTTGAAGGTCGGCGGTTTGTGAAGTAGCGCCACGGACAACAACAGGGATATATGAAGAAAGTCCTGCAGTAACGCCCCACATAACACCTGAAATTGTTGGACCAATACTATTCGCCAATGTGTTACTACCAATTAATTCTCCATAAGGACCAATTTTTGTACCAATAACATCATTATGTTGACGCCATTGTTGGAGATCGCCTGTTTGACCAGACATTCCCTTTATAGTAAATATTACATTTGACGTTGTATTTCTATTTACTAGTGATGTATTGGTATTAGTCATATAAAAATATGGACCATTGTCAAAATAATTTACAATATAGTTATTAAAAAGAACTGATGCTTGTAGCCAGTCAACTAACATACGTCCACTTGATGACATACTTGCAAGCAAATTATTAGAACTATCTCTCCATTCTGTTAAATTAGCTGTTTGAGATGCGGAACCTTTTATAATCAAACCCTTTGTAGATGCCGAACTTGTAGTAATAGTAGATCCGCCAGATGTTGAAACCCCAGTAGTATCTGTAAATGTGATTGTTGTTGTATCTGTTCCAGAATCATCTGCAAATGTGGCTCCAACTATATTAACAATTCCTCGTGGCGTAACAGTTGTCCCATTGTTTTTAATTGTTTGATTGTATAATTTGCCCCAATTTATATTTGAGCCATCAGACTGAATTACATAATTTACTGTAGATCCATTTTGTACTGGAAGTAAAGCATTTATAGCATTAGTGGCTGATGTTTGTCCTGTTCCGCCAGCCGTAATTGGAAGAACTGCAGTGGATGAAATATTTCCGCTTGCATCAGTAGTTAGAATGGCGGCGGAAGTAATCGGGATATTTAGTCCAGATTTTACTTTAAAGTTCTTATCTGCCACTTACTTCCTCCCTATAACTTAATCTTTGCTAATTTAACTGTTACATTTGTACTTGATGCATCTGTTACTGTTGCTTGAAGAACTGCATCTGACCCAGATGTTGTTGCTGAAATTACTACTCCTGACATTGTTCCGCCAGTTTCTGTAATTGCAAATTCTGTCATATCTACAGAAGTTCCGTCAGTTTGTAGAACAACCTTTGAAGTTCTTACCTTTGAACCCTGCTTTAGGGATACCATATATTCAAGGCTAGTAAATCCTGACAATGCTGTAGTATCTACAGTTGTTGCAGTATTTGCAGACAATGTGACGGTAGATGGAGTTGTAAGAGCTGTAGTAAGTCCTGTTAATTGAGATCCATCTCCTACAAATTGTCCTGAAGCATTTACTGAAGCTAATACGGTTCCGCTTGAGTTCTGCCACTCTTGAAGGTTGCCAGATTGAGATGCTACACCTTTAACAATCATTCCGATATCTGATGCAGACCTTATTCCTACAAGCATAGCTCCAGAAGTTGAATTAAAGTTAATATATGAACCTAAATCAGTTGGTGAGCTAAATGCTCCTGACTTAATTGTTCCAGTTGATGCAACGGTTGCCAATACTGTTCCACTTGAGTTCTGCCATTCTTGTAGATTAGCTGATTGAGAAGCTGCACCCTTAATATATATAGGTGTTACATTTGACGCTCCAGCACTAAAATCAGCAACATAACTAACTGTAAGTCCAGGAGTAGTTAAATAATTACCGCTTGAATTTATCTGAGTTCCGCCTGGAGCTGTTAGTAATGGAGCGGTTTGTCCACTAGCTGCAACTAAAGTTAAGGCAGAATTGCCAGAAGATGATGCAGTTAATGTTGTTGATTTAAATGAACCTTGTCCGCCTGAATTAATGTTTGCTAGTACTGTTCCACTTGAATTTTGCCACTCTTGAAGGTTGGCAGATTGAGAGGAAGCTCCTTTAACTGTTAAACCAACATAAGCAGAATTTCTTGTTTGCACAATAAGTTTATTAGCTGTAGTAAAATCAATATATGGAGTTGTTGAATCACCATTACTAAAATATGTAGCACCAATAGTTGCAGATGAAGTAATTGCTCCATCAGATTGAACTCTTGCAAGAACTGCCCCACTTGAGTTCTGCCATTCTTGTAAGTTAGCAGATTGAGAAGCTGCTGCTTTAATAATTAATGGTTTTGTTGAAGCAGAGGCGGCAGTAATAGTATTTGCTGCATCTGTTACAACTGCATTTGTAATTCCATATCCTGAAATTGTAGTTGGAGTAGATGATATTTTAGACCATCCAAGACTTGTTATCCAGGAAGGATTTGAATAAGATCCTGTAGTAACTACTCCATTTGTTACAGTATCTGCATTTCCAGTCAAATTACCAGTGAATGTTCCTGTAATTGTTTTATTGGTCAAAGTCTGTGCTGTATTTAGGTCAACAGTGACTGCTGTATTAATTGCCAGTGTTCCTGGAGTTGTCTCAGTTAGACCATTTCCAGCAACTACAACCTGACCAGCATTAAACTGAACATATGAGATTGATGTAGTTCCAATTGTAATTGAACCAGTTGTATTTACAATAAATCCATATCCTGCCTGCCCGCCATTTTGTACAAAGCAAAAATCTCCGTATGCTACTTCACCTGCTGGTGAATTATCAGCATCTGTAGCACGAGTTAAAATATATGGATTTGATCCATCTCCTGTAGCTGTTACTACATAAATACCGTTTTGAGATCCAGTCGTTTGATTCTTAACAAGAACTCGCTCATCAGCATTTAGAGTATGTCCATCTAATACCAACGCTCCGTTATTATTTGCAGTAAGAGTTGCTCCTACTCCACCTGTGCCATTTGCATAAGTTGCATCTAGATTTGCAGTTGTTGCTGCATGAACGGCGGCATGGAAGTTAAGTCCAGCAGTAGTATTATCTACATAAGCCTTAGTAGCAGCATCATTTGCAGATGTTGGAGCACCTAAATTTGTAATTTTATATGTAGCCAAATCAATATTGCCAGTAGGCGCACCAACTGCGCTTAGGGCAAATTCTGATGGATCTACAGAGATTGCTCCAGTATTGTCGTCATAATCTAGACCGTTTCCAACGGCATTTCCGACAGCATCTTGAGCATTTTCATCTGTATATGTTACTGCGCCTGTTAATGAAATTGCATTTGCATTATCGTCATATGAAACTGTAATATTTGTATGAGTTCCGTTTGATAATGCGGTTGCTACTGCATCCTGTGCTCTTTCATTTGTAAAGTATAAATTGCTTGTGCCTTCATTAATATTATCTGTTCCATAAGTTGCAGATCCGCCTAAAGATATTGAATAGCCATTAATTGTAACTGATGAATTTGCAAGTTTGTCATTTGATATTGAACCAGCCAATTTATCATTAGAGATAGATCCAGCTAATTTATCATTAGAGATAGAACCAGCTAACATTGTATTTGTTACAGATCCCGTATCTCCTGTTGTAACTACTGTACCAGTAACATCTGGAAGAGTAATTGTACGATCTGCTGTTGGTTCTCCGACCGTCAATGTGGTCTCATATGAGTCTGCTACTGCACCTTCAAATACGATGCTTGAATCAGACAGACTTAAACCAGAAACGACGGGGGATGTGAGAGTCTTATTAGTTAAAGTTTGAGCAACATCAGTTCCTACAAGAGTAGTTGTTGCATCTGGCAATGTAATTGTTTTATCTGATGTTACATCTGGGGCGGTGAGAGTTAATTCATGAGCATTTGCAGTTCCTTCAAATACTATATCTGTACCTGGAACATATACTGCTCCATCTACAATTTCCGCCACAGTATTGCTCAAATCTCCAACCTCTAAATATCCATTTAGGGTCGTATTTAGATCTGCTGGTACTACGTTTGCATATGCAGTAATTGAATTCCAAGGGGAAGAACCATTACCTACTTTAAATTTAAGGGTATCTGTTTCAATACCAATTTCTCCCGCCCGCAGTGTTGGATTTGACGAAACCCAATTTGCGGCGGTATCTCTACGAAGCTGAATTCTGACTGCCATTTTCTATGCCACTCCTCCGTCAATTATATCATTGTTTGGTGCTGATGCATAGGATGAACTTGCGGTTCCGCCGTCCATAGAAACAATATAATTTAAATCAGAAACATATTGTCCATAGTCTACATGGCGTACCAAACCTTCTCCAGCATAGTGTTGGTGATCCAATAATTCTTTAGGACCAGCAACATCGTACCAAATTGTTCCATTATAAGCTTTAATTGTTTGTTCAGTTGTATCAAAATATACTGAGCCTTGTGCTGGACTATTTGGAGCTGTTGCTAAAGCCTGTATTGCTGAAGCAGAAGATGACCCAGCTCCAGTTCCTACTGCCGTCCATGCAGTACCATTATAAAATTTTAAAACATTAGTAGCAGTATTGTAGTAAATAGCTCCTATCGTTCCGCTTGCTGGATCTGAAGCCAGAGCTGGCGGAACGACGGGAGTTAAAAACTTTTTAGCCATTAGCCAACAATTACCGCTCTATATTGTGCTACTGTCGGAGCAGTTGCAAATTTAATTGTTACTGTATTTACAGTAGCGTGTTCTACATCTGCCTCAACTTGAGCATATGGTGATCCATTTTCAAATATTTGAACGGATACATCTCTAGTTCCAAGATTATGTGAAATTGTATAAGTTGTAGCTGCACCGTCTCCGATATCATCTACAAATTTACGAACTCCATATCCTGCAGCAAATGTTAAAGCACCAGAACTAAATGTAAGTCCTGTTCCTGCATTTACTCCTAAACCATTAGCATCTACAGAAACGCCACGAGTAGTATCAGTCTTTACTTCAATTGCTCCACCAGTATTAATGAGAGAGGCATTTCCAGAAGTTGGAGTTACGTCTGCGCTAAATACTGTTCCAGTTAGGGTTAATCCTGCTCCTGCTGTATATGTACCAGCACCAGAGAACTGCGTAAAGCTAATTGCATCTGTTCCAATTGTTGCTGGGGAATTTGTTTGAACCCATCCAGTGTTTCCATAACTTGTTCCAGAAGAAACAAATATAAAGTCTCCGCTAGCAACTTCAGTTGGAGTATCAAAATCTAGTGCACGGATTGGTCCACCAGAGGCTTGAACTACATAAATACCATTTTCAGACTGCGTTGTTTGGCCATTTACCAATACTCGCATTCCTGCAGCAAGAGTTACTCCATCTACTACGTCTCCTGCTTCTAGAGCAGTTGCGATAGTAATATTTGTTCCAACATAAACTTTTGCTGCTTCATGAACATGTAAGCCTTCAGAAACTGCATCTACATATGCTTTGGTTGCTGCATCTGTTGAATTTGTTGGAGTTCCAAGATTTGTAATCTTATAGGTTCCAGCATCTAGGTTTGCACCAAGAGATGTGCTTGTACCAAGAACTTTATTTGTTAATGTTTGTGATCCATCTTTTGTAGCTACAGTTGAATCAATATCAATTGTAAGTGTTCCAGCTGAATCATTATATGTTGCATCGATTCCTGTACCGCCAACTATAGTATCAGCAATTTCATCTTGTACACGCTCTTCTGTATAGTATAGATTTGTACCTTCAGCAAGATCTGATGTAGTATGTGATGGGAATTGATCTGCTACTACAAAGTCAAGAGTTCCATCTGAATCTTCATATGTTACCGTAATACCTGTCTCGGTATTTCCAGTAACCATTGCACCGACTTTATCTTGAATTGCTTCATTATTAAGTGCTACGTTGCCGCTTGTTACAACAAAGTCAGTTGCGCTAAAGGATGCAATACCTTTATTTGTATCCGATGCATCCTCTCCAGAAATTACTATGATGCCTGGTACATCATTATACTGAATATCAATGCCTTCGCCTTCTCCAAGAGAAGATCCGATTACATCTTGTGTGGCTTCTGTAAAATCTGATACTTGAGAAGCTGTGATAGAAATATTTGTATCTGACGCTGCAGTTAAACGTCCTTGTTGATCTACTGTGAAGGATACAGTTTTACTTGCCGATCCTCCGTAACTTCCATGAGTAACTGCTGTGTTATCTAGGTCGATTGTTGTTTCGCCTGATGTATCGTTATATGTTGCAGTTAGACCAGTTCCTCCAATTACGGAAGAGCCGATAACGTCTTGAATTACTTCTGTAGAACCAGAGGCTGGCACCCACTCGGTTCCGTTATAAAAGAATAATACATTTGATGTTGTGTTAAAATAAATTTGACCTGCTACTGGGCTAGACGGCGCAGAGCTGAGGTTTTGGATTCTGGCATTCTGAAGTTCATTTTTATTCAGATTTATGCCAGTTACGAATAATCTTGCCATTTTTTATCTCCTTACGACAGGTACGCTGTCCCTGCAAATGGTTGAGCCATTGTCAGTGTTATTTGATTAATACTATTATAATCTATTCCTGTTTCCAATATGTCTCCGCCACTTGTTTTGACGGTGACATTAGGGTAAAAGCCTAAATTATGTGTTATTGAAACTGAATATATTCCTGCTACTGGTCCAGATACTTGTCCTATTTCCCAAGAATGAGAAGATGCATAATCTGATCCCTCTTGAATAAATTTAATTACTGTTGCACCAGTCCAGGTTATATCAGAAAGTTTTGGTCCATAAAAATCTGTTGTGGCTGTATTATAATAAAAATCTCCAGTAAGCCCAAGATTTGCTGATGGGGCTCCTACTCCATTTAAAATTGTTCTACCCCTTGGTCCTTGTGGACCAGGAGTTGAAATTAAAACTGAATTTTCTGTTTGATTTACTACTACTATATTTTCGGTCATACAGTGACAGTCCTCTTAAGAGTTATGTAACCCCCAAGAAGTTTAATTCTATTCGAATTACTGTCTACGATTATTAGGTCATAAATAGATTTTGGATAGAATAACTTCTTAGTTTGAGTTGGAGTCATTTTAACTGTAACTTTGCCAAGGGCTCCGTCAATTGTTATTCCACCAGAAGGTGATGTTAAAGTAAAGGCAAGCTTTTGGGCTGTAGCATCTCTTACCTGCATTTTTGCGGTAGCGCCAGTAAGATCGATGACTGCATCATTCGGATCTTTATATTCTACTACGAATGTGAAAGTAGTATCTTGATCTACTTCCCAATTTTTTTGTCCTGCCATTTGCTGAAATATCTCCTAAATAGGAAAACTCCTATGCTTATTTTAGCACAGGAGTAATCCTAATCTATTATTAAATTATGCCTTCTTGGTAAAGCCAAAAGATGGCTCATTTGGATTTAATGCCTTGAGGATTACTGGCAAGCATGCCGCAATTCCACCTTTGATTAAATCTCCTGGGTCTGTATTACCAGTCATATATAGAGCGATGGCGGCGCCAAGGAAATGACGGCCATAGCTTGCTAACGCTGCTAGAATTTTCTCTTGCATTGTTACCTTTCCATCCTGATTAAGATCTTCTTTCATAAAGACCTCCTTATTTCTGGGCCCTATGCCCAGGAATTTGGGTGTTAACCCAATTCTATTATACTACTAAGCAGAAATATCCACAATCTCGCAGTTACCATCTGATGTACAAGCAAGAGTCTGTGTTCCACTTGTTCCATCTTCAGTTTCGTAGAAAGACAAATCTTCCCAACGAATTTCTGATGGCATCTTAGAAAGAAGTTCTAAATATTCTGTTTCTGTAACTTCTTGATACGGAGCTTGTTTGTACGAGTGATCTGAATGCGGTAGGAATGAAATTCCAGATACTTCATCAAAATGCTTATATACCCAAGCACCAACTTCCATCCATTCATCTTCCTTTACAGATACAGTAATAGATGGTTTATGTTCGCACCATGCTCGCTGATATACGAGCCATGTATTTAAGTGATCAATAGCAGTAAGATCATTTCTCGTAATAGCGCCTTCTGGTGCTTTTACTGGGAATGAAAAGACATAAGTATCGTTTGGCTTCATGAAATCATCTTCTACTGGAATTCCGACTTCTTTCAAAAATGTTGATAGTGGATCTTTCTTGTCACCACGAACTGTGCGGATATAATAATCTGAATGCCATGCATGCATTCCAGAAGATACACCTACAAGCTGTGATACAGTTCCAGATGGCTTGACGCATGTGATTGCGGCAGACTCGTTAATGCCAATCTTTTCTGCTTCTACTTTATTTGTCTCTCTAGCATATTCACGAAGACTTTCTAGCGTCTTTCCTAGTTCATCTAGATTCTCTTTACCAGAAAAGAACTTGTTGCCAAATTGACCTGTTAGAGAAACTCCAAGCAGTCTTTCTTCTTCGGTGTTATCTTTCCAAATTTTACGAAGGTATTTAAAGTCTGTTAGTGTAGATTGCCATGTTCCTAGAATTGTGGCAAGTCTTACCTTTTCTGCTACTGTTTTACGAGTATCCTTCTCTCTGATTACAACTTCAGAGAGGTTACAAAATTGATAAGGTCTGAGGATAATTTCTGAACATGGGTTTGTTCCGTAATGGATTTCAGGGTCTCTGCGTCCCCATCGTGCTGCCTGCTTTTGAGCAGCCGCCACATTGTAAATACCACGTTCTCCTGATTTTGAGTCATAAAGATTCTTCCATTCTGCAATAAACTGTTCCATCTCTGGTTTACGAGAATATGCTACTGAATTATTTGAAAGGGCTCGCTGCGAATTGTTCTCCCACCAGTTACCTGATTTTGCTGCCGCCATCTCAATGTCATTAATGTTTGAAAGCGAGATCATCGCAGAACGACGAACTCCTCCAACAACAACGATTTCACCAATCTTACACATTATATCGTGTGCTTCGATAGGTTTCAATTGACGACCTGCCGCTGTTTTAAACTTTGCGATTGTAAAGTCAAAAAGATTAATCAATGGCTGTGGTCCTGAAGAGCGGCCTCCCATTGTCTTAAGACGAGCACCTGCTGGACGAAGTTTTGATACATCGATTGCTGGAATCTGTCCTGCCCAAAGCATTGCAAGAAGTTCACGGTAAGCTTTTGCCCATCCAGTCTTTGAATCTTCAACAACAATAACGGTGGTAGACTTTTCAAATGATTCTGGGACGGCAGGAAGTTTGTTGACATACTTATATTCAACAGAGAATCCAACTCCAGTTCCACACATCAAAATATACATCGTTTCATCAAATGAACGTGGGTTATCTACTGGAACAAATGAGCAGTTGTATCCTGCAACATGGTCTCTATCAAGAGCAGCACCTGCAGTCATTACTGATCGCATTGACGGCATTACATTTCGGTTATAAACAGCATCTTTAAGTTCTGCAACTAACTTTTCATCTGGTGTATATCCGTGATTCTTTCCAAGGTGATTTAACATGAAGTCAAAGTATCGATCTACAGTTTCTCCCCATGTTTCTCTGCGATTCTCTTCTGGCATCCATCTTGCATACCTTGATAATGCAATGAAATTTTCGTATGGGTTTTCAATAACTCTTGACATATAACACCTTTTCTCCGCCTTGCGGTTTAAATTTAAAAATTAGTAAGACTCTAATTCTAGCAAACTTTATTTATAGAGGGAAGGGGTTTAAGAAAACTTTTTAAATATGTGACTGAATGCATTATTGGTCAACTGATTCCAGTTATAGTCTTCATGTATTTTAGTTGACTGAGCGTAATAGTATCCAGAATAAGCATTAAAGTTTATTGATACATCTCTCATAAGTTCAAGTAGATGTTGATAGTTTGGTTCAAATACTTTTCCTTCATGTGGAAAAGGCCAAGGTGAATCTATAAGTTCTGATTTTAACTTTAATGGTCCTAGATATCTTTCATAATCTGCCCAATCACCTGTACAAATTGTAGGCATACCAGTAGCTAATGCTTGTAATGGAATAAATCCAAATCCTTCACCATATGATGGATAAATTAAAACATCATGATCATGATACAATTTAACTAATTCTTCAGTTGTCATATCTTTATCTATTATATATATATTATTATATAGAACATTTGGTAAACCTAATATATTTTTATCTATATAGTTATTATATATTCTAGTAGTATTATGTTTATATACTTTAAGTGTTAAAGAATAACGTCGGTCATTACCAAAAAGATTTGTAAAAGCGTCAACTACCATTTGGCCCGCCTTTCTTGGTGCTGGCTCGCCGACATGTAGAAACTTTATAACGTCATCATCACGACGGCGGCGGGGCGCCCAAATAGGATCTATTCCATGCGGAAAAACACGAACATCTTTGTATCCATTATCTGCAAACACATTAGCACACCAACTAGAAGTTGTCCAGATCTCATCAACTAAAGATAAAGGACTCGCCCATCTTTCAGGAATTACAGTTGATTCCCATGGAGTATAACTAATCTGATATTGATTACGATGAAGTTTAAAATAATCTGGTTGAGAAAAGTTTAATTGTACTGGTGCTTTTGAATATTGAAAAGGAACTTCGTGACCTAAATTTTTTAAAGAATCTACTATTTTTGTGCCAGCATGACCGTAACCATTATTGGTTTTCATATTGATTATCGGTGTTGAGAATGAAATTTGCATTTTATTTTCTGGTCAACTGGCTTGACAGGCATTGCCAAACAATGTTACTATTATAGTTCGTTATCTCTAAAGGAGGAAATGCCAATGGAGAATATCAAACAACGGTTGAGCGATGTTGCTCATAGTTGGACCGTAATAGGAATGATAACATTGTTCTTATTCGGAGTCCAGCCTGAAGTAATGACGCCAGCCAAAGCTTTGGTTGTAAAACCAGAGACAAAAACAGAAGCACAACTGAAGAAACAAACGCTGGAAAAATTCAGCAACACTGTGTACAAACCTTCAGAAACGCTTACAGATAAAGAGTTGCTGCAACTACTCAAGTCTGTAGGTTTTGAAGGCAAAGCCCTTAAACTGGCTTGGGCCGTAGCAAAATCGGAGTCCAATGGACGACCAATGGCGTATAACGGCAACAGGAAAACTGGAGACAGTTCCTACGGAATTTTTCAGATCAACATGCTGGGAAACCTTGGCGATGATCGCAAAGAGAAATTCGACCTGAGATCGAACGTACTATTGTTTGATCCAGTAATTAACGCAGAGATAACGTATCACATGACCCAGGGCGGAAATGACTGGAGTTCATGGTCATCCATTAAAAGTGGAGCTGTTAGCAAATGGCTAGCAAAGTTTCCTAATCAATAGAGATGGAGAAAGTCATTGAAGATACAGGTTGTATCTAAATATTTGGCTTTAGCAGAAGAGGGCCTTGTGTCAAAAGTGGAATGTCCACTAGACCAAGGCCTTCTAATGCCTAATCAAACAATTGATGATAAAATTTACCTATACTGTCTTTCTTGTGAATACAAAAAAGAAATAGGATTGGACTTTTATGACCGAATGGATAAAGCAGTTAGAAACTGATGGCGGACAGATAAAAGAGACTGACGCCATGGGCAGAGAAAAATTCTGGGAAGATATAGGTAGACCATGACAGAAGAAAACAAAGAAGATCTAGCACAGAACCTAGATATGGTTAATTATATTATGCTTCATCGTATCTATGATGTAATGACAATTATTGCCAGCAAATTGGTGGGGGCAGAAGAAGTAGACAAGATGATTAAATATCATGATCAAGGATATCTGTTAGGTCCAGCCCCATCATATACTCCACAGGAAGAAAATGAATAGATTATATATCGATCAAATTACACGATATATGAATACTGCAAAAATAGAATTTCAGAATTACTATGATGATCAAGCTATGGCAACTGGCGCTTTACGCTGGATGGTAAATAGGCTAGAAAAAGAGCTAGGAAATTGCCACGGCGTCGAAAATGGAACCTGCTACTTCTACTGGAAGCATGAGGACTGCAACCGTCTAATGGGCCTTCTAGCCGATTTAACAGGGGATGAAAAATATTTACCAAAAACTACTAGAGGTAGTTCTTGGGATTAAAAAGTAGTTGACTTAAAAAATAAGATATGTGATACTTAGATAGTACGGGTCGTAGCATCCCACCGTTTGCTCCCCGTGCTTACGCTTCGGCGTAGCAAGTCCCAATTGGATCCGCCTCCGATTGGGATTTGTCCTTTATATAGTGCATTGCGTCGCAATTGCAAAAAATAAGTGCAAAATGCAGTGCCTCGGCGGAAGAGAAGAACGGTATAATATCAATATGGCAGTAAATCACGGAATTATTCAAATAGGTGCAACAGCTACATCACTTAGCAATTGGCACCCTCAGAAATCAGAGTGTTCTTTGATTATTAAGAATATTTCCTTCAACAACGTCTACATTGGCGCAGGCCATGTAACCACAAGTAACTATGGATTTAGGCTTTTGCCAGAACAGACTCTTAGCATTACACTTGGCCCATATGATGATATCTTTGGCATAACAGATTCTTCGGCGGAAGTCTCAATATTGGTATTGGAGAACTAATGGCAACATATATTAATGCAACATCGGGAATACCTCAGTATTCTCCATCTACTCCCGCCTCTTTTGGATTCGATTCATTTGGTAGAACTAAAGTATCAGAACCATATACACTATTTGATGTTCAACATAGATATCAATCAGGAGATGAGTTTAGTGATATTACATCAGGTGGAGCATCAGTATCATATTCAGTAAATGAATCTACAGATCTTCTCAATGTGGGAACGGCATCAGGAGATAAGGTTTATAGAGAGTCTAAGAAATGTTTTCCATACCAACCAGGTAAAGCTTTAACAGTTATGCAAACCTTTGTAATGGCTCCAGCTCAGACGGGGCTTCGCCAAAGAGTTGGCTATTTCTCCCGTCAAAATGGAGTATATCTACAACAAAGTGGCAGTACTGTTTCAATTGTTCGCAGGACATACGCAGGCGGATCACTTTCAGAAGAAACAGTAAATCAGGCAAATTGGAATGTTGATACAATGAATGGACTTGGTCCTAGTCGACTAGTTTTAAATTTAACTAAAGCACAGATTCTCTTTATGGAGTTTGAATGGTTAGGTGTGGGATCAGTAAAAGTAGGATTTGCAATCAATGGCCAGTTTATTACAGTACATCAGTTTAATCATGCTAATATCTTGGATAAGGTATATATGACTACTGCTACTCTGCCGATTCGATATGAAATTGAAAATACTGCAGCTACGGCAACTACTAGCACATTGAGACAGATATGTGCAACGGTTCTGTCAAATGGTGGATATGATAGAAAACCAGAGGTCTGGTCTGCTTCTCGTGCCACCCTATTTCAGAACGTCGGCACAACATTTGTTCCACTTGCTGCAGTGCGCCTGATAGAAGGCAGAATGGATTCTGTAGTGCAGATCGCAAGACTAAATGTTGCTACAACAACTAATAATTTGTTCGAATATGCACTATTTAGAAATCCTACTATAACTGGCGGAACATGGGTTCAAAATACGCCAACACAAGATACTGAATACAATGTCACAGCAACATCTATGACTGGTGGAACAATCGTTCGCAGAGGATTTTTGGCGGGGTCGAATCAAAATAACGCAGCAACAGATCTAGAAATAGATAATGGCTTTGATCTACAATTAGGTAGAACTAATGCAGATTCTCCCGTATCTGATGTATATTGCCTAGGTATAAGAACAGTATCATCTACTGGAGATGCTATAGGTTCTATACAGTGGCATGAGCTTATTTAGCTTCCCGCCCCAAAATTTGCTGGACTACTAGGATTCGAACCTAGGACCTAGAAGTTAACAGCTTCCCGCTCTGCCTGCTGAGCTATAGTCCAATATTGTAGTCGACTAGATTATTGTTTAGGATTTTTTATAAACATAAAGTATAGGACCCATATTGCAAGTCCGAAGAATAATACTTTATCCACTATCCCGCCTTTTTTGCTTTTCTAAAATGTGTTCTCTCACGATGACAATTTGAACACACGATCTCGCATTTAGCGATTTCTTCATCTATCTTTTTTCTGCTGAGAGTTGGAACTAGTTCCATTACATTTTTATGCTTCCGCCCACGAACGTGGTCGAAGTCCATAACATAGTATGGAAAATATGATCCACAATCAGCACAAGGAGAGTTCTCCTTAAGGTTTCGCAGATACTTATAAAGTTCTGCTTTCCTTTTAGCAACTGAGAGTTTCTCACTCTTCATATGCCATTATTTTATCATGTAATGTTTCACATGAAACACTAGTTGACTACTTTTTTACTCCATTGTATAAAGGTACTGAGTCCATCAATTTTACTTTGCGGGTTGTGACATATCCGCCTTTATCATCTAATTGCATTCTGGCGGTTTCTTCATTTTCCGCAAAAACTTGTACGATCATTTCGACCTTATAGCTGTAGCAGCTTGTATCTTCAATTTTATCCATACCGCCAGTATATCATGATTAAATATTCTAGTCGACTATAAATTTAGATTTATAAAAATGTTAATATAATTTTTATTTGTATGATGCACAGTTTTAGAATGTCCGATTTGTCCTAATAGAGCGCCCATATGTGGTCTATATCACATGAATATCCTGTGACTCACATCACCAATGTCCGATTTGTTGGCATTTGTCCTGTTGAAATTGTCAGACCGCCCCTGTATAGTTATTGTTATAAGGATAAAGAAAGAAAGGTAGGTCAATACAATGACTACACTACAATATGAATATACAGTAAAGAATTTCACCTGTGATGAGTGTGGAGAATTCTCCGATGAATTATCCAATATCACTAGCGATATTGAGGATACCACTATCACCGCCCTATGCTGTGATACAGAGTATTGGGTCTATGACCTAAACCAATTAGGTTATGAAGTTATAGAGAGTGTGAGGTAACTCACACAAAATATAGGGTCTGACCCCTGAAATTGTCAGCAGCATAGGCTATGCTTACAGCATACAAGATAAAGAAAGAAGATAAACAAAATGGATAGATACTTACTAATAGAACTAGGCTCTGAGGGAATTGCCTTTGAAACCGCCCAATTCGATTTCTACGCATCATGGCTAGGCATTGGCTTATTCGTGGTGTCAGTGGTAGCGTATAAGATTTACAAGAACAGAAAGTAAAGGAGAATATATAAATGTATTCGTTCGATAATAATGACAACTCATACAAGTATGAGAGTATTCAACACGGCTATGAAATTGAATACTATGATGAAGATGAAATAAACCCTATTGAAATCTCTCTAGATGAAATGCTAGAATTAGAAGATGAGGCTTTGGCAGAATTGGAAGAGGCGATATAAAATGAAATGCTCTATGTGCTATGGTAGAAAGGTCATCTATGTAGGTGATCGTCATGAATATACAATAGAACCATGTGAGAGGTGTGCTAAATGATACACCTACTCCATGACGCCGCCCTGTTGTCGCTCTGTATTGGTCTAGGCTTTGTTGTGACCTATCTCATACTCACCTAACGGCGTGTCGGCTTGACAAAAGCTGCGGCAACCCGCACAGTTGTGCGGGCGATTTGCCCTTTAAGTCCATTATGTCCGATTTGCCGAAATCCTGCGACACGCCCGAAAAAAGTTTGACCAGACAAACCTGCGGTTTGTGATGATTATCACAATGTCCGATTTATACCGATTTTCGATTTGATAAATGTCAGTCGCTCATGATAGACTCTCGCTATAACAAAATGAAAGGTAGGTCAAAATGACTACACTAAGAGAAATTGAAAATCTAGGCGTAAGCCTTCAAGATAATGTCTGCGTATTTTGCTCACGCACAATGGATAGATGGGATTCTATCTGCGGAAATTGTAAAGATTATAAAGGCGTGATGAACGTTGTTTCCGCCGTCGCTTATTATGGTCTGGACATTCTAGGAAACTAGATGTCAGACCCCCATGCTACAATTTAGAAACTAAACGAAAGGAAAACTAAATGAAAACTTATTCAATCGAAGACCTGCTAGTGGGTCAGACTTATTATCCTCGCTCTCTTGCGAGAAAATACCAATACGGCGAAATTACTTTCGCTGAAAAGCGTGAGGACATCTGGCTTGACGGCTATGAAGCCTACGCAATTAAATTCAACGGACATCGCTGGGCGACTGTCGCAGTAAAGGTGTCTGACTAAATGTCAGACCCTTCCCCTATAATTCAATTAACTTAAACGAAAGGAAAACTAAAATGGATCTCAAAGAATTCAGAGATTTTATCAACGCTCAACGCTTAGCGGAAATTAAAGAAAAGCGCAATAATAACCTCACCGCAATTTTGTCGGTGGCTAATGCTACAATTACCGAAACAACACGAAAGGAAAACTAAAAATGAAAACAATTCATACTCTCGCTTTTGACTGCGACACCTGCTACGGAAAAGGTTGGCTTTTCTATGGCGGAAACGAGGATTACAACGTTGAGCCTTGCGACTGTAACCCGACTTCTATTTTTGACGGCTCGTTATTTCTAAAGGAGAATGACTAATGAAAAAAAATGTCTTGATTAGTTTTATTACCGAAGCAGAAACCGAATTGGAAGCGGTTTTTGCTCTCAATAAAATTCTTTATCAATTGCCTGATAAAGATTTGGTGAAATTTGATGTCTTTGATGTCGTTGAGTGTGATGGAGTAAAAGCCTGATGATGACTAGAAAAGACTATGTCGCTACCGCAGAAATTCTGCGGTATGCTTCAGATAAAATTCACCCTGCTGTATTTTCTAAAATTGTAAATGATTTCGCAGAAATGTTTGCGAAAGATAATGACAGATTTGATGTTGTTAGATTTCACGAAGCGAGTAATTATCGTGTTCCAAAATTTACCACGAATTAAAAAAGTTTTGGAATTGCGCCGTAGTAATGCGGCGCAACCAATTCCGTCTAAAAAAATTTACAAAAGAAAATCAAAACATAAAAAACGTTTTGTT
>Ga0255147_1000078_pt1 | contig 43363 bp, 42 predicted proteins | sample Atl_Miss_RepA_8h_FD_183034 | JGI IMG/M metagenome (GOLD analysis project Ga0255147, IMG submission 183034) | Freshwater microbial communities from Altamaha River, Georgia, United States - Atl_Miss_RepA_8h | ecosystem: Environmental > Aquatic > Freshwater > River | place: USA: Georgia | collected... | reverse complement strand
ATCTTGAACTTTTGTAAATTGGAGAGCATCATATTAGATGATATAACTTCAAAATTTAAGGCGGTAAAAACATGAAAAAGACTTATTTAATTATTTCGGCAATTTTATTAAGCATTTTTATAAATTTCAGTGTTTATGCTGAAACGCCAAACCTTCTCGATGGTGTTGTCGATAAATACTTTAAAGGTAAAGTGCTTACAAAATCAGATGATATTACTTTTGATGTAGCTAAAAGAGCGCTTGATGGAACTCAGGTGCCATTTAAATTTACAGCAAACAAAAAATATAAAAATATCTCAGTGGTGGTGGAAGGCAATCCTCATCAGCTTCCTGGTATTGGCTCTCTAGCGCTTACGATGCATCCTAAAGTTGCACCATTCACATTTGAAACCCATATTCGTATGGAGCAAGACAGTTACGTCGATGTGATTGCCGAAGATGAAAATGGTAAATTTTTCTATAATCAAGTAGCAATCCGATCTGCAGGGGGTTGTTCAGCAGGTGTCACTTATGATGCAGATGCCGTATTAAAAGAAGTGGGAAAAATGAAAATTTTAAACACTGACAATAGAGCTTCTATTTTTATTAAACATCCCCAACACAATGGGTTCCAAGCTAACCTAAGTAATTACACAGGACTTTATATTTTGCCTGAGTGGCATTTAAATTCAGTGAGTGTAACTGATGATGAAAAAGAAATTTGGAGTGCTGAATTTGGAGGTGGCAGTACTGCTGAAAATCCCTTTTTTATCTTTGATACACAAAAAATTAAAGGTGATTTAAAAGTTGTTGCTGTTGATAATCAGGGTAAACAGTACGTAGGAAAAAAATCCTTAATAAACTAAGTAAGAACTATTAAATTTTTTTGAATAAAATCTATTTCTAGTTTGAGGAGTGTATTTTGAAAAAGTATTTAGCATTAGTGGCAGCTTTACTTGTTGCAGGGCTGGTAGGCGCTGTTTTAATATTTGGTAAAGGCTATAAACATGATAATAGACCTACAATTGTTGACATAAAAAAACATAACGAAGTCATGAGCTCTTGTATGAAGACCGCATTAGTCAAACACCCCGGCGCTATTATAGAAATTGAAATGGAAACAGAAGATGGTCGCCCTATCTTTGATATTGATATTCAAGGGGCTGATGGAAAACACTGGGAAATAGAATGCGATGCAGAATTAGCAACTGTAGTTGAAGATAATATAGATAGAGATTAAATTTTTAAATGCTTTCAAAAAAGCCACTTTATTAAGTGGCTTTTTTATTTTTATGTAAATTTTTTTGACATTATGAAAATATTTAGTTTATAATGATAATCATTCTCATTTAGAAAGCTTAAGAAAAATATGAAGAAATTTTTAGTTGTGGCCGGATTATTGATGTCAGGGATAGCGCTTGCAGGTGACGAAGAAGTTGTTTTGGTGATTGAAAACCATCAAATGAAACCAAGCACTATTGAAATTCCAGCCGATAAAAAGATAAAGCTCATTATGACTAATAAAGATAACACTCCCGAGGAATTTGAAAGTTATGATTTAGCACGAGAAAAAATTGTGCCGGCAAATTCAACGACTGATTTATATATTGGACCTTTGAAACCAGGAATTTATAAATTTCATGGTGAATTAAATCCTAAAACAGCTCATGGAGAAATAATTGTTAAATAAAACAAAATTTTTAGCTATTTTTGGAATTTTCTTATCAGTCAACGCTCTTGCGGGGCCAGCTGATTACATGTATTACCCAGTGGTGACAAAGGGGGAGCGCGAGATTGATTTTAAATTTGGAACATCTAAGAGTCAATCTGGTGAGAGAACAACTGTGAGTAAATTAGGGTACGGATTTACGCCAACAGACTACTGGTTTACAGAAATTTATGCGAAACATGAAAAAGAGGGTGCAGACAAACAACCTCAAATTGAATGGGAAAACAGATTTCAATTTACTGAAACAGGTAAATATCGATTTGAAGTAGGCATGATTCAAGAATTAGAATTTCCTATCGAAAAAAACCATCCTTACCAATTAAAATTAGGCCCATTATTACAAACTTCAATTGATTCATTTCAAATCAATGGGAATTTATTATTTAAGCGTAAGTTTGGACCAGCTTCAGAGAATGCAGTAACTGAAATGGGCTATCAATTTCAAACAAAATATCGTTACAGAAAAGAATTTGAATTTGGTATTCAAGGCTTTGGTGAAGTTGGTGAATGGGATAATTGGAAGCAAAGTAATCTTCAAAATCATCGTTGGGGGCCAGCTGTTTTTGGAAAAATCGGGTTAGATAACCTAGCTAAGATTAAATATAATGCAGCTGTACTCTATGGTGTAAGCGAAGCCGCACCAAATCAGACTTTTAGAATGCAGCTCGAGTACGAGTTCTAAGCGAATTCAACTTTGATTTTCATGATGGCTGATATAATTGAGCCAACATGAAAATCATATCCATGCCAAAAAAAAATCAATTTAATTTTATTATTATCGTTATTTCGGTTTTGATTTTTGGCGTCACTATCGCAGGTCGTCACTACATTCCACCCGATGAAACACGCTATTTATCAGTTGCATGGGATATGTGGCTTCATCATGACTATTTAGTACCACATCTGAATCATTTGCCATATAGCCATAAACCGCCACTTCTATTTTGGCTAATCAACTTAGGCTGGCTTATCTTTGGCGTCAATGATTGGTGGCCTCGCCTCATTCCATTTTTATTTTCATTAGGCTCTATTTTTATTGTCAAAAAAATATCAGATAAATTGTGGCCAAAAGATTATCGCGTAGGTTATATAGCGTCCATTCTTCTCTTGGCAAATAGCGTATGGGCTGTTTATTCATCAGCGCTTATGTTCGATATGATGCTCACTTTTTTTACATGTCTTGGAATATTAGGCATGGTGATTTCGTTGAAAGAAAAAAATTCACAAGGTTATTTATATTTGATCATTGCATTTGCGGGGGGGCTGCTTGCAAAAGGACCTACTATTCTCTTGCAGTTATTACCCCTTGCATTAACAGCACCTTGGTGGTGTGAGAAAAAAAAATTAGCTTGGAAATCATGGTATAGCTCTTTTGTCATTTCATTTCTAGTAGGTGTGGCTATTCTTTTATGTTGGGCTATTCCTGCTGGCATCTCAGGCGGCGCTCAATATCAACATGATATTTTTTGGGGCCAAACAGCAAATCGCATGGTAAATTCTTTTGCTCATAACAGGCCGCAATGGTGGTATCTAGAAATGGCACCGCTACTTATATTTCCTTGGTTCTTCGTACCGTCATTTTGGAAATTAATCTTTCAAAGATCATCTAAAAAATTAAGTGAAGGTTTGAAGTTTTCTATCGCTTGGTTTTTCCCAGTATTTATTTCATTTAGTTTCATTAGTGGGAAACAAGTACATTATTTACTACCTATTTATCCTGCTTTAGCACTAATAATCGCAAGCCAATTCGATCGCATTAAAAAAATAGCATGGTATGACCATGCAGTGATTGTCATACCATTACTTATTGTGGGCGGCGTATTTTATTATCTAAATATGACACATCGTATTAATGATTTGGCTCCTTGGATGAATGCATTACCTATCCAAAATAGTTTTGTGTTGATATTAGGTGCTTTTCTAATATTCATTTGGAAAACAAAAGATAAAATTTCATTTTTATGGAAACTAGTTACTGCCAATATACTAGTTATCTCTGTTCTTTTTTTAGGCGTGATATATCACACAGGTAATGCTTATGATTTAAGAGAAGTGAGTCGTACATTAAAGACTATTGAGGATAGAGGTTTACCGTTGGCATATTTAGGTAATTACGCAGGCCAATTTGATTTTATTGGAAGACTTAATAATCCACCGCAAGTTTTAACAACTGCTCAACTATTTAATTGGGCAAAAGAACACGAAGAGGGTCGGGTGATTATTATTTTTGATGGTGAACCTGATTTTGAAAAAATAAAACCCGAATTTACATCATGGTATCGAGGTAGTCATATTGCGATATTATCATCAAGCGACATCAATCGTATTTGTAAACCACAGCCAAATCTTTGTATTGAGCATTAGTGAGCACGCCATAAGTACCAACTTGCAATCGTGCGATAGGGTTTCCATGCTTCGCCAGCTGTGAGCAATAATTTAGGTTTTGGCAAAGCATCTAATTTTTTTAAAGCTTGATATCCCTTTTGAATGCCAAGATCATTTGCAGGTAACACATCCAACCTTCCAAGATTGAATATAAGTAGCATTTGAACTGTCCAAATACCCACACCTTTAATAGAACTGAGTCTTTTTATAATTTCATCATCGCTTAAATAAATAATTTCTTTTTCATTAGGGATAATTTTATTGATAGAAGCCTCAGCAATACGAAGAAGTGTTTCAGTTTTTGTTTGAGAAAAACCACTTGCACGAATAAGTATTGGATCTAATTTAACAAGCTCATGTGCTGTTGGAAAATGACCGTTAAATTGAGATAAGAATCTTTGGAAGATGCTTTCAGCTGCTTTGGAATGAAGTTGTTGATAGGCAATCGTTTTTAAAAGAGACTCATAAGGGGATAATTCCGACGAAATTTTTAAATGACAAGTCCCTATTTTTTTTATTAAACCTTCCCAATCTTTATCAAGCCCAGATAAAAATGCGACAGATGATTTAATATAATGATTTGATAGTGTTTTAATTACCAAGGAATTTTTTTGCCATCGTATGCAATAAATTGACCTGATGTTTTGATTGAAAGTTTATTAATTTGATGTTTCATACCAGCAACACTCTCTTCGACATCGATGAGACCATTAGGCCCGCCCATATCTGTTCTGACCCAACCCGGATGAAGTGTAATAAGTAAAAGACCCTTGGGTTTTAAATCAATAGATAAGCTTTTCATAACCATATTTAAAGCAGCTTTACTTGATCGATAAAGGTATTCACCACCACCTGAATTGTCATCGATACTTCCCATCTTACTTGTAAGGGATGCAACCTTTTTCAACTGACCTTTTTTAAGATGAGGAAGAAATGCTTGAGTCATTTTAAATGCGCTAAGTGTATTAACTTTAAAAGCATCAAGCCATGCTTTATAGTCGATATGATCAATCGAGCTATTAGGATAAATGCCTGCATTATTAATAAGAATATCGATCGGTTTCCTAAGCGATTTTGCAAGCTGGTCAACTGATGAAAAATTTGCTACATCAAGTTTATAAATTGAAATGTTTTTAAAATTTGCTTGAAGCTTATGAAGATCATCCTTTTTATTTATCTTTCTCGAACATGCGATGACTTCATACCCATCCTTAGCATATTGTTTAGCGAATTCGAGACCTAAACCCCTATTCGCGCCTGTAATAAGAACAATATATTTAGTGTTAGACATAATAAAAATAAAAAAATGATAAAGGTTTATAATAAATCAAAATCTTTGGGATGTATTGCTATGTTAATAAAGAGATATTGGCTTTTATTTTTACTTTTTATCACTCATTTCACTTATGCAGGTGAGTTTGGTAATTATTGCCTTTTAAGTTTATCTGAAGGCCATTTTCTTAAAACAGACTGTTCGGTGAATTCAATATACAAAGGAAAAGAATACTGTTTTGGTAGCGAAGTCAGCAAAGAAATCTTTTTAAAAACGCCAGATGAGTTCATTAAAAAAGCCGCTGTATTCTACGAAAAAAATAAAGAAGTTGATCGCAAAAAGATTTCACAAGAAGATTTGCTAAAAGAAATCAAAAGTCCTGATTGCGATTTCTCAAATAAAGACTTGGGCTATTTAGATATGAATGGCCTAGATTTAAGTCATTGCAAAATGCTTAATACGAGTGTCTTCGGTGCTAATCTTATAGGTGCTAATTTAGCGAATAGTAATATGCAAAGAGCTTATTTAAATTTAGCGCGCCTTGAAAAAGCTAATTTTTCAGGTGCAAATTTAACTGAAGCTACAATCTTTCAGGCTATTTTTGGAGAAACTAATTTTACTGGTGCTAATTTAACGCGCGCTAGAATGATTGGCACTTTGGGTGCCGTGAATATGTCAGGAGCCACAATTAAGTATGGTCAGTTTGGATTGGATGTGGGTAATCAGCCAATGGGGCAAATGAAATTTGATTCAGTTGGCGGTAAATTTTATAAGGCCAATTTTGAAGGCGCTGATTTAAATATTGCGAGTTTTCTATTTGGTGATTTAAGAGAGGCTAACTTAAAAAATACCAATATGTATCGTGCTGATTTAGGCCAGGCTGATTTAACAGGCGCTGATTTAACGAATGCAGATCTTACAGATGCAAACGTCGATGGCGCAATCTTTACTAATGTGAAAGGTCTTTCAACCGTCAAAGGGTTCTCAACGGTAAAAGGTAAATGTCGCGACTGCGGTATGCCTTAAATATTTGCAATACCTAAACTTAATCGGATAAATAAGTAAGCCATGCGTGATTTTAATCGTTTAATTAAATGCGCTTTATCCCAGTCCTTCAAAAGAATCTCAGTACCGCCTAATTGAATATCTTCTTCAATATTCTTTTTAAGCCGTGAAGCAAAAGATTTATCAAGGACCATAATATTAGCTTCTCGACTTAAAAGAAGGCTAAAAGGATCTATGTTTGATGAACCAATTGTTGACCAAGATCCATCTATGACAGCCACTTTGCTATGCATAAAACTTTTTGTGTATTCAAAAATGGTAATGCCTTCTTTTAAAAATTTTCCATAAAAAGCTCGTGTTGCATTCGATAGAAAATAATCCATCTCGCCTTTTAAAAGAAGCGTGACTGAAACACCTCTTCGAGCAGCATTAATTAAAGCCCTTTCAAATTTTTTACCCGGAATAAAATAAGCATTTGCAATAAGTATTTCATGTTTGGCATTTTGAATTGCATGTAAGTATGCTTTTTCAATATCTTGTCTATGCCGAAAATTATCACGCTCAATAAAGCTCAGCTTTGTTCCATTTGGGAATGATACCGTACTATTTCGAATGTATTTTGGAACGTAAGATTTTTCTAGGTGAGCCCAAGAGACTCTTTTCCAAAGCTTAGTCATACTTTGACTGATAGAATAAACAACAGGCCCTTCTAACTGAGCAGCATAATCGATACGGGGCGCTTTGCCATTGGGTACGTTTGCATCATCAATAATATTTATGCCACCGATATAAGCGATCCTATGATCAATTAAAAACATTTTTCGATGAAGTCGTCTTAATGAAATGCGCTTCATTTGGTAGGGTGAAATTTTAGGATGATAAAAAAGAAAATGAATTTTAGCGGCTTTGATTTCATCGATTACTTTTTGTGAGAGATCACGACTTCCGAATCCATCAAGTAACAAATAAATATCGATATTTCTTTTGGCGGCTTCTTTAAGCGCAGTCAAGATTTTTATACCTGTGACGTCGTGACTAAATATATAAGCCTCTACAAAAATACTTTGCCGAGCTTGCTTAATAGATTGAATCACTGAGGCAAAATAATCTTTACCATTCTTAAGTAATTTAATCTTATTTTCTTTTAGGTAGAAGGGCATGGCTTTATTTTAAGACATAAAAAAAGCGCTTAGGGTTCAACCCCCAAGCGCTTTTGTATGAATAACTAATTCTAGGCTTAGTTAACTGCTGATTTAAGAGCAGCACCTGCTTTGAATGTTGGAGCCTTACGTGCTGGTATTTTAAGTTCTTTACCAGTTTGTGGGTTACGACCAACTCGTGCAGCGCGTTTAGAAACTTTAAAAGTACCAAAGCCGATAAGTGTGACTACATCACCTTTTTTAAGAGCTTTAGTGATAGCTGCAAGTGTTGCATCAATCGCACGACCAGCGTCTGCTTTTGTTGAACCTGCTGCTTTTGCAACTGCTTCGATTAGTTCGCCTTTATTCATAATTCCTCCAAATGTAAATTAAGATATGTAAGACCATTGAAATGACAGCGTCATAGAAGGTCTAGGCGTACTTTGCATTGATTTTTAAGCCTTGTCAACAGCCATATGCAATTTTTTTCACATTGGATAAGGGTTCTATCGATATTCGTAAAATTTAAAATAAAACTATCTTTTCATTTGATTTTTGTTACAATATTCAAATGAAAAAAATTATTCCTATTCGAGGTGGTAAAAGACCAGGCGCTGGGCGTAAATTAGGCACGGGTAAATTTGGTGAAAAGACAAAGTTAGTGAGAGTGCCAGAAAGCCAAACCGCTGTGATATCAAATATCCTAGAAGCTTATGCCAAAAGAAAGATTCAAGAAATCTCAAATGTGGTATCTATTGATTTGGTGAATGAAGCCATGACGAAAACCAAGATCCCTCTATTTGAACATAAGGTGCCTGCAGGGCTTCCATCGCAAGCAGATGACCATATTGAGAAAAGAATGGATCTTAATGACTATCTTATTCGCGAAGCTGATACCACTTTTTTTGTACGCATTAAAGGTAATTCAATGGATAACGCTGGCATTCATGATGATGATGTTGTGATTGTAGATCGATCACAAGAAGCTTCTATTGGTGACATCGTATTGGCTTCACTAGACGGAGAATTTACAGTGAAGACTTTAGCTAAAAATAAAAATGGCTCTCCGCGCTTACTTCCTGCAAATGAAGCGTTTAGCCCTATTGAAGTTTTAGAGGGCATACAATTTCAGATATGGGGTGTTGTTACGGGGGCCGTTAGAAAGTTTAAATAAGGTTTTAAGCTTTAATTATAAGTTTTTGGATTAAGTTGAATGTAGCTTTGTTCAGGTTTAAGTTTGACTAACCAGCCTTCATAAAAAATTTCACTCATCGCGGGATCGATGACAAGCTTAAAAGGAGGCTTGCCACCTCGATATGTTAATTTTTGCCCTTCAGTCAAGGTATATTTATTCTCGGTACTTTTACTATCTAAAATACAAATCGTTTGTTGACCTCTAGAAATAATGTGGAAGTAATCACCGGGTTTGAGAGGATCAGCGGGAGAAGAGATCTGTGTGATAGGTTTAGAAATAGTTTGCCCACACATTTTAATTACAGGATCTTTATTATCTATTTTATTTTCTTCTAATTTTTTGATTGGGATAGACACCGCTGCTTTCGTCTCAACTTTTTCATCTTTAGGTTTAATTTCATATGTCGCAATATCATTAGGAAGATTATCGATATTAGGTAAATCAACTTCTTGACCTTCATAATTTTTATGCGCAACAGCATACTTTTGATAAACACCAATTAGAAAATTGGAAATAAAAAGAAAGGTAATGAAGTAAAAAATATGAGCGACTTTAATGCGTGCTTTTGCCCACACAAAAAATGATTGAATTTTTGTAAGAAGTAATATTTTTTTTTGAGGTAAATTATCCGCAATCTCTTTATCAGTCTCTAGTTCAGGCTCAGGGAGATTTAAGGACTTTGTTTTATTTTTGGTATGCTCTATGACGGCATCAATATCTAACTCAAGAAAAGCTACATATTTTCTGATCGAGATAAGTTTGATTTGAAAAGATACAAAACCATCTTTTTTATTTTCTTCCATGGAAATGATGTGTTTGTTGCTTAAAGTGAGTCGACGAGCTACATCATCTATTGAAAGATTTAAATCTTCTCTAGCCTCTTTTAAAAGATGACCATGAATAATAATTGAATCGTTTGACATCACATCATTTACGAAAGTAAAGATAAAATAGTATCCTAATAAAAGTTTTTTTCAATCATTACATCAACGCATATCAATGAGTGTAATGATATGATTTATCCAATTAACGATAATTCATGGAGATCAAATGAAGACCGAAGAAATTTTAGAGAAAGTAGTATTTAAGAGTCGTTGGATATTAGCCCCTATGTATTTAGGTTTAGTAGGCGGTTTATTATGCTTGCTTATAAAATTTGGACAAGAATTTCTTCACATTGTTTTGACGGTAGTAGACACCCCCGAGAGGGAGATTGTGTTATCAATTTTAGCTTTAGTAGATATGACGCTTGTTGCCAATCTTCTCATTATGGTGATTTTTAGTGGTTATGAAAACTTCGTATCCAAAATTGATGTCGATAATCATGAAGACAAGCCGCATTGGATGGGTAAGGTCGATTATTCTGGATTAAAACTGAAGTTGATTGGCTCTATTGTTGCAATTTCAGCTATTGACCTTTTAAAAGCATTTATGCACGCCTCTACGCCAGGAGAAATTCTCACCAATACGCAGATGGCATGGATGGTTGGAATCCATGCAACCTTTATCATTTCAGGCGTTCTTTTTGCTTGGATGGATAAAATTGCAGAAGATACACCCCATCATTAAAAGCATTTGGAATGAAAGTTCTAAAGCAATCAGAGGTTAATAATCTCATTCAACTTCATCAGTCAGGTCAATTTGCGCTTGCAGAGGAAAAAGCAAAAAATTTATTAAATGATTTTCCCCAAGAATTAATTTTGCTTAATATTTTGGGCGTATCTCAAGAAGCACAAAAAAAATTTAAAGAGGCTGCTGATAGCTATCGCCATGCTTTAAAAATTCAACCACAATTTGCGGAGATGGAATTTAATTTAGGCTCTGTGCTTTTTCAATTGGGCGATGCTCAAGCTGCTATTCAACATTATCTAAAAGCGATTCAGATTAAATCAGATTTGGTTGTCGCGTATTTTAATCTTGGTATTGCATATCAGAATGAATCAGAATTTGATAAAGCGTTAAGCGCTTATCAAAAAGCGATTGAATTAGAACCTGGTTTTTATGAGGCTTATGGCAATCAAGGTGCTATCTATTTATTGCAAGGTGACTTTGATCAAGCCATTTTATTTTTTCAGCAGTCACTCAAGATACAAGATCACGCGCGTGGCCATTTGAATTTAGGCAATGCTTATAGAAACCAAGGCCATCTAGAAAAAGCTATTCAATCATATCAAAGAGCAATAGAGATGAATCCAAATGATGCAGAAACTTGCTCGGTGCTAGGTGATGCATTATGGCATCAAGGAAAGATTCAAGAAGCCAATCAATACTTAAGACAAGCCGTGATAATCGATCGAGACAATCCTATTGCGAATTACAATCTTGCAACTTTCCTTCATGACAATAAAAAATTTCAGGAGGCCTATGAGTTCTATAAAGCTTCGCAAATGCAGGATTGGGAAGAGCGAGCCCTTTACTGCTTATATAAGACAAAACAATTTGATATTTTTGAAAAAGAATTAAATACTGCGATCTCTAAAAAAAATACATCACCCTTATTAGCAACCCTTTCTACGCATTTTGCAAAAAACTTTCATAAAGAGGACCGCTACAATTTTTGTCGGGATCCTCTTCGTTTCGTCTTTCATGGACAAGTAGATGCTTTAAAAGATCCTAATGATAATTTATTAAAATCACTCTTACTTGATATTAATGAAGCAGATATTTCAGAACGCATGCAAAGTCGATTAGTCAATGGTGTTCAATCATCGGGTAATCTTTTTAAACGTAAAGATTCTTCATTTAAAAGATTGGCACAAGAGATTACATTACTTATAAAAAAATATTTCGATTGCTATAAAAATGAAGACTCTATGTTTATTAAAGCATTTCCAAAAAATATTGAGTTCAGTAGTTCTTGGTTTGTCAAAATGCAGACTGGCGGGCATTTGAGCTCGCATATTCATGAAGAGGGATGGATTAGCGGAGCTGTTTATCTAGCTATTCCTAAGGAAAAAAAACATCCTGATGAAGGCGGTATTGAATTAAGTATTGATGGGGATGATTATCCAAGAATGCACGATGAATTTGAAAAAAAATTATATCTTCCTCAAGTAGGTGATGTAGTTTTCTTTCCCTCTTCCGTATTTCATCGAACGATACCTTTCAGTTCAAATGAAGAGAGAATCTGTATCGCTTTTGATTTAAAGCCTGCAAGCGTTTAACGCTGTTGCAATCTTAAAGACATTTTTCGTAAAAACTTCATCGCCACTTTAGGTTCGTCAGCTAACATCATTTCAAGATGTACCTTTGGAATTGAAATAATTTCTGATTCATTCGAATTCGATATGGCTGAAGCAATTGTTGGCGTCTCATTTAATACCGCCATCTCACCAAAGTATTCATGTGCTTTTAAAGAGCGAATCACTCGACTATCTTGAACGAGATTAACAGAGCCTTGAACAATATAATACACATTATGTTCGCGATTACCTTGCTCAAAAATTATTTCACTTTTCTTATAAACTTTTCCATAGCGTGAAGCAAGATAATGAATAAAAGAACTTGAAAGAGGAATGGAATCATCAAATAATTTTTTTAATAACAACATATCTTTTTTATGAAGTGTTGCCATAAGCTCTACACCGAGTAAATAAGATGCGATATTGAGATAAAGCCAAATAAGTGAAATAAAAAGATTTCGCATGCCACCAAAAAATGTGCCGTAGGATTGACTCAATGATAAAAAGATATCGAATGTTGATCTAAGTAAAAGCCATAAAAAAGCAGTAAGAAGAGAGCCTAAAATAATATGTTTTACATTTACTTTAATTGGAAAAAAGAATCGATTAAAAAGTGCTAAAGACAATACGACAAATGAAAATGAACTCACAAGATAAATCATTTGTGAATTTACAAAACTTAAATACTCACCAAAGAAGATGGCAGCTTTTTGAAAGATCATTCCGGATAAAGTAAAAAAGAAAAAAAGTAAGAGGATGCCAATGATCGCCAAGATGTCTCGAACCTTACTTTTTAGAAATGATGGATCCTCTTCAGTCGCTGAAATAATGAGAAGGCTCGCTCGAAGTGAGCTTGTGAGCGGTGTGGCGGCCCATAATAAAATTAAAGTACCTAAGATTCCCCAGGCTTTTGTATGGCTCGATACCTTATAAACCTCAAGCATAATTTTTTTACTTATTTGCGGTAATAAATCACTTGTAAGGAGTGCTAATTTTCCTAATGCAAATTCAGAATTTACTAACCAATGACTTAAGAAAAAGAAAATAAGAAGAATCATTGGAATGAGCGCAAAGAGAGAAAAAAAAGATAGCGATGCTGTTAAACCAAAAACATTATGTCGCTTACATCCTGCAAATGTTTCTTTGATCATAAAAATAGGAAGCGACTCATCTTTTTTTTGATAAAGATTCTTAAAAAGAGGATGCCATTTAATCATTATGATAATGCTCTATAGTGATTGGTGGCTTTAATGAGTTCGCTTGTCATCGAAGGCTCTGACGCTGAGTGGCCTGCATCAGGCACCATAATGAAATTAGCATGCGGCATGTGCTGATGAAGTTCATATGCTGTGATAGGCGGGCATACCATATCGTAACGACCCTGAATAATCGTTGCAGGAATTCCTTTTAATTTTTTAACTTCTTCTAATATTTTTTTGCCATCAATAAAACATTTATCTTTGATGAAATGAAGTTGAACGCGGGCACGTGCAATTTCATTTTGTATATCTTCATTTGATGGTGTTTTATTTTCCTCTGTCTGTGGTAACAATTTTAGAAGCCCGCCCTCAAAACGATTCCACGCAATAGATGCTGGCGCGCTGATTTTTATATTAGAAGAGAAAACGAGCTCACTGTAACTTTCAATAAGATTTTTTCGTTTATCTTCAGGTAAGAAATTAAGAAGTGTTTGGTGGGCTTCTGGAAAAAAAGATTTAACTTCATCTAGGAACCAATCAAGTTCAGTTTTGCGACTTAAGAAAATGCCTCGCAAAATAAGTGCTTTGATAGTTTTAGGGTATTGAGTTGCATAAGCCAATGCTAAAGCGCTTCCCCAAGAGCCTCCAAAAATAATCCACTGTTTAATACAAAGATGTTCACGAATCGCTTCCATGTCTGAAATGAGATCTGCAGTGGTATTTTTATTCGTTTCACCGAGAGGCTTACTTTGTCCACAGCCTCTTTGATCGAAAAGGATAATTTGATAGTGTTTTGGATCAAAAAATTGTCTTTGTTTGGGATTAGTGCCACCCCCAGGCCCGCCATGTAGAAAAATAATAGGTTTTCCATGAGGATTTCCTGAAAGTTCGACATAAATTTCATGCCCATGAGGCCTCTTTATCCATGTGGCATGATAGGGTGAAATCTCTGGATATAAGGTATATGGAGGTTCAGTTGGCATAGAAAATGTTTAGCTTTCTTATTGATTTTATTAGATATTTTAACAAATTTAAGAAAGTTCAGTAATAATTAAAATTTAGACTTAAAAAAATGTTAACAAATTGTAACGAAATTGTTGCAATTCGAAAAAAAGAGGCATATATTGCTATTCAAGCATAAGTGAAATTGTGCTGAAAGTAAGCCTTCGAATTACCTTCGAGTCTTAAAGTGAAACACTTTAAAATTTAAAGTGACTAGAAAGTTTACTTCTTTTTAAAACCCTTAGTAATAACTATGGAGATTTATATGAAACTTAATAAAATCAAGTTAGCTCTTGGTTTAGTAGCTGGTCTTTCAGTGGCAATGCCAATGATTGCTTCAGCAGCTGCTGATCAAGAAAAAGCAATTGCTAATGCTGATAACTGGGCAGCACCACGTGGTGACTACACAAATCAAGCACATAGCAAATTAACACAAATCAATCAAGGTAACGTAAAAAACCTTAAAGCAGCGTGGACATTCGCTACCGGTGTAAACCGTGGTCACGAAGGTGCTCCTCTTGTTATTGGTAACATGATGTATGTTCATACAGCATTCCCAAATAACATCTACGCGCTTGACTTAAACGACAATCAAAAAATCGTTTGGTCTTACTTCCCAAAACAAGATCCATCAGTTCAAGCAGTTCTCTGCTGTGACAACGTTTCACGTGGTCTTGGTTATGGCGACGGTAAAATCTTCTTACAACAAAACGATGGTACTTTAGTTGCTTTAGACGCAGCTTCAGGTAAAAAAGTATGGGATGTAAAAAATACTGATCCTAAAGTTGGTGCTACAAACACTAATGCTCCACACGTAATTAAAGATAAAATCTTAACAGGCTGTTCTGGTGCTGAATTCGGTGTTCGTTGCTTTATGGCAGCTTACAACATCAAAGACGGTTCATTAGCTTGGAAAGCTTACTCAACAGGTCCTGATTCCGAAGTATTAATCGGTAAAGACTTCAACAAAGAAAACCCACTTTACTCAGCATTATCAGTCTATGAAGACGTTAATGGTGGTAACAAACAAGGCGGTTCATTCAAGAAAATTGATACTGCTAAGTTAAAAGGTGGTGAAAAAGATCTTGGCGTTAAAACATGGTTGAAACCACAAGCAGTTAAAGATGGTTGGCAACATGGTGGTGGCTCTGTTTGGGGCTGGTGGCCATATGATCCAAAAACAAACTTAGTGTACTACGGTACAGGTAACCCATCAGTTTGGAATCCAGATGTACGTCCAGGCGACAATAAATGGTCTATGACTGTTTTCGCACGTGACTTAAACACTGGCGTTGCACGCTGGGGTATGCAAATGACTCCACATGACGAGTGGGATTACGACGGTATTAACGAAGTGATCTTATTTGACAATGGTGGTAAGACATATGCATGGCACCATGACCGTAACGGTTTTGCTTATACATGGCAAGCTGACAACGGTACTTTAGTTGCTGCAGAAAAAGTACATCCATTTGTTAACTGGGCAACTGATGTTGACAAAAAATCTGGTGTACCTAACAAGTTAGCTACAGCTTCTACACACCAAGACTACAATGCTAAGGGTGTTTGCCCAGCTGCATTGGGTACAAAAGACCAACAACCAGCTGCTTACTCACCTAAGACTGGCTTGATCTACACACCACTCAACCACGTATGTATGACATACGAACCAGTTGAGTCTAAGTATGTAGCAGGTCAACCATGGGTTGGTGCAACATTAACTATGTTTGCTGGTCCAGACGGTGTTATGGGTGGCTTCGGCGCTTATGATCCAATGACTAACAAAAAAGCTTGGTACAACAAAGAGAAATTCTCTGCTTGGGGCGGTGCTTTAACAACTGCTTCAGACTTAGTTTTCTACGGTACTCTTGACCGTTGGTTCAAAGCTCTTGACGCTAAGTCAGGTAAAGAACTTTGGAAATTCCAAGTTGGTTCTGGTGTGATTGGTAATGCATTCACATACTCAAACGGTGGCAAACAATACGTTGGTGTTTTATCAGGTATTGGTGGTTGGGCTGGCGTTGCGATGAACCTTGGCTTAACTAACCCAACAGACGCTCTTGGTGCTGCTGGTGGTTATGCTGAACTTACTAAGTACAATGCTGCTCCTGGCGGCGGTGCTTTAACAGTATTTAGCCTATAATTAATCGAAAGATTTTTTATAGAACTAACTGTTAGTTAGTATGTCCTATAAACACCCCGCTTTCGAGCGGGGTGTTTTTTTATAGGATCCATGATTATTCATTGCCAAGGAAAAAGAATGTTTAAAAAAATATTATTTGCTGCATGTGTTTTAAATTTAATACAAGTTGGATCGGTATTTGCTTTAGGCCAAGATCGTGAGGATGGCTTGCCAGGAATGCCATATCGAATCCCTACGGATAAAGAATTTAGAGTATGTGCCGACCCTGAAAGCCTTCCTTATTCAAATCAAAAAGGTGAAGGTTTTGAAAATAAAATTGCAGAAGTTTTAGCAAAAGATTTAGGCAAAGAATTGACTTATGAATTTTGGCTAGATCGTCAAGGCTATTTAAGAAATACAATTAATGCGCAGCGTTGTGATGTGATTATTGGTATGGGAAGTGATGTCGATAGTTTGCGTACTTCTAAGCCTTATTATCGCTCAGGTTATGTATTTGTATATCGAAAATCAAGTAACTACAATATTAAAGATTGGGACTCTGAAGATCTTAAAAAAGGCATTATAGGTATTGTAGGTGAGAGCCCTCCAACGATTCCATTGCGTGATCATGATCTTATGGCGAATGCTCGCCCTTATCGATTGCAAAGAGACCTCAATTTATCACCAGGCCACATGATCGATGATTTGGTGGCAGGAAAAATTGATGTTGCGATCATATGGGGGCCAATTGGTGGCTACTATGCAAAACAATCTAAAGAACCTCTCGTTGTTGTTCCTGTGCCTGAATATAAATCAGTAAATGTAAAGGGCAAAGAAGAGTGGAATATTTCTGTGGCTGTTCGTAAAAAAGATAAAGATCGCATGGAAATGATTCAAGGTGCATTAGATCGTAATCAAGATAAAATTTTGAAGATTTTGGATGATTATGGCATCCCTCATAAGCCCGTAGTTTTAGGGGATAAGATAGGTAATTAAAGTTAAAAAAGTCACTCAGAAATGAGTGACTTTATAACAAAAAATGAGTAATATTACTTTGTCTTTTTTAAGATTTTTCGGTAGTTGAAACGATTTTTAGAATTTATATTTTGGAGAAAATATTCTTCAGAGTTTACGCAATTTTTAGGAGAAATTATGTTAGTCAAAAAAATACTTATGTCATCACTTTTAGTTTCTATGATGACATTCGCAGGTATCGCATCTGCTGATATTTCATTTGTAAAAACAACAGATGGAAGTGCATTAAAAATTGATTCATCACTTTTTGATACGCCTGCAGCAAAAGAGTTTTTAGCTACTGGAAAAAACCCTTACGTTGGCAATGCAGAAGCAGTTGCTAAGGGTAAAAAGATTTTTGGTATGTATTCATGTACTCAATGTCATGGTCCAGAAGCCAAGGGCCAAGTAGGTCCAGGTTTAGTAGGTCCAACATTCCGTTATCCAAAAGATGCAACTAATAAAGGTATGTTTGAAACAGTATGGAACGGTACAAATGGCGGTATGGGCGCTAAAGGTATCGGTTTAATGGATGCAACAGATCCAAAAAATGGTATTACACCTGACGAGCTTTTAAAAGTGATTGCTTGGATTCGTAGTAACGGCACTGTTACTGGTAACGAGTAAACAGAATCATCTCTAGTTAATACTTCAAAAAAATAATAAAACCACTCCTGTATAATTGCAGCAGTGGTTTTTTATTGTCTGTTGATTAAGGAATGAAGATGCATAAGATTGTGATTGTGGGTGGTGGTGCAGGTGGTTTGGAGCTTGCAACAAAACTCGGCGATACATTAGGTAAAAAGAAAAAAGCCGAAATTACACTTATTGATTGCACTAAAACACATGTATGGAAACCGCTGCTTCATGAAATTGCTGCAGGGAGTATGAATCCAGACAAGCACGAACTAGAGTATATGGCGCAGGCACATTGGCATCACTTTCGTTTTCGCTTAGGTCGCATGGATAGGCTAAATCGTCGCAAAAAAGAAGTTTCGATTGCGCCTTATGTTGACGAAGATGGTAAAGAAATTATCCCGAGAAGAAGTTTTCAGTACGATACATTAATTATTTCTGTAGGCAGTACAACAAATGACTTTGGTATCAAGGGCGCAGCAGAACATTCGATTGCTCTCGATACACAAGAGCAAGCTGAAGTATTCCATCAAAAATTACATCATGCTATTTTAAAAGCACAAACTCAAAAGAAACCCATTCAACCAGGTCAATTGGAGGTTGTGATTGTCGGTGCTGGTGCTACAGGTGTTGAGCTCGCAGCAGAACTTCATAAAGCGACGCGAGAGATGACAGCCTATGGTATAGATCGAGTAAATCCTGATCGTGATATTAAGATTTCTATTATTGAAGCGAGTCCTCGCTTACTTCCAGCGCTGCCGAAAAAATTATCACATTCCGTAGAGTTAGAATTAAGAAAATTACGCGTACATCTTTATATGGGTGAGCGTGTGATTGAGGTTTCTGCTAAAGGCGTGAAGACGCATAGCAAACGTTTTATTCCTTCAGCGTTGGTCGTATGGGCAGCAGGTGTGAAAGCTCCTGATTTCTTAAAAAAAATAGATGGATTAGAAACGAATCATATTAATCAGCTATTGGTTCATACTACTCTTCAAACTACACGTGACGATTCTATTTTTGCTTTTGGCGATTGTGCAGCATGCCCAATTGACAGTACTGATCAATTTGTCCCGCCAAGAGCGCAAGCAGCTCATCAACAAGCATCACTACTTTTCAAATCGATGAAAATGCGCGTGAAAGGTAAAATGAATTTACCTCAATACGTTTATAAAGATTATGGCTCCCTCGTAAATATGGGTGAGTATTCAACGGTAGGTAATTTAATGGGCTCATTAATGGGCGGATCTATGTTCATCGAGGGTTTTATTGCAAGATTGATGTACCAGTCACTTTATAAAATGCATTTGATGGCACTTCACGGATTTATGAGTACTGCCCTTCAAACACTGGCTCGCATTATTACGCGACGCACTGAAGCACAAGTTAAATTACACTAAATAATTTTTTTATAGTGTTTATAAATTGCAAGCATTGTCATACTGACAAATAAACCTAGAAGAATGATGATGGTATTAATTGAAAATTCTTCTCGCACCATCCAGGTATATGTCCCGCTTAATAAAAGAATACCAATGTTTTCATTGAAGTTTTGAACAGCAATTGAATGACCTGCGCCAATGAGAAGGTGACCACGATGTTGCAAAAGTGCATTCAATGGCACAATAAAAAACCCACTAAGTGCGCCAATCAGTAAGAAGATAAGACTTGCAATATACCAGTTGTGAATCACAATCATGCTCATCACAAAGCCACCCATCAGGACGCCAGCAGGAAGTACCTTTACAGAATCTTTGAGACTAATATAGCGGGCTGCTATGACGGACCCAATTGCAATACCAAAAGCAACCATAGCGGTTAAGCGTGTTGATTCTTCTAGGTTGAATTGCAATGCGTAACCTGCCCATGCAATCACAATCAATCTGAGAGACGCGCCTGCTCCCCAGAAGAGAGTGGTGACAGCAAGCGACAATTGACCTTCAGGATCTTTCCATAACACTTTAAATGCATGCCAAAAATCTTTCACCATAAACCAAGGATTTTTTTTTGGTAATTTATGATCAATGGGCAATAAAGGAATATAGCGATTAAAAATAGCTGCGAGTAGATAAAGTCCTGTGATGATAATAATGGCAACTAAAGGATCAAATTGAGCAAGCGCACCACCAATGATCGAGCCTAAAATAATTGCAAAGACTGTTGAGCCTTCCATCCATCCATTCGCCATCACAAGTTCTTTTGGTGGGAGAAGTTCAGTCAAAATTCCATATTTAGCAGGAGAGTATGCAGCAGCACCCACCCCTACAATCGCATAAGCATAGAGTGGTTGCATCCCAAGCAACATAGATAAACTTCCTATAAATTTAATCGCGTTGGAATAAAACATCACACGACCTTTAGGATAAGCATCTGCAATACCGCCTACAAAGGGTGCCAAAATAATATAAGAAATTACAAAAAATTGAAGCAACAGTGGCTGATGCCAATGCGGAGAATTGAGTTGAGCGAGTAATGCTATTGCTGCAAATAATAGTGCATTGTCAGCAAGCGCCGATAAAAACTGTGCAATCAGTAAAGGTATAAATCCTTTTGAAGCTTTTAATTTAAAGAGTTTCAGCAGCATAATCAGCTAAGCGTGAACGTTCACCACGGACAAGAGTGATGTGACCATTATGATCCCATCCCTTGAAGCGATCAACGACATAAGTTAAACCTGAGCTGCCTTCTGTTAAATAAGGGGTATCAATTTGAGCAATATTACCTAAGCACACAACTTTCGTACCTGGACCTGCACGTGTAATTAGTGTTTTCATTTGCTTAGGTGTTAGATTTTGCGCTTCATCAATAATAAGATATTTATGCAGGAATGTCCGACCACGCATAAAGTTAAGCGACTTTACTTTAATACGAGAACGAATAAGATCTTGTGTAGCGGCTCTTCCCCATTCACCGGCTTCTTCATCTGTTTTATTTAAGACATCTAAATTATCTTCTAACGCACCCATCCAGGGTGTCATTTTTTCTTCTTCAGTGCCTGGCAAGAAACCAATATCTTCACCCACAGGCACCGTGACACGTGTCATGATAATTTCATTGTAGATTTTTTTATCAAGTGTTTGAGCTAAACCTGCTGCAAGTGTCAAAAGTGTCTTGCCTGTACCTGCTTGACCTAAAAGAGTAACAAAATCAATATCAGGATCCATTAAAAGATTGAGTGCAAAATTTTGCTCTCGATTTCTAGCATTGATACCCCAAATATTATGTTTGCCATTAATAAAATCTTTGGCAATTTCAAGTGTGGCGGTTTTACCAGATATTTTTCTAACGATTGCGTGAAAGGGTTTATCGAATTCATAAAAAATAAATTCATTAATCGAAAAGTTAGGACACATAGGTCCTGTCAGTCGATAAAACATTCTGCCATTTTCTTGCCATGATTCCATATCTTTACTGTGCTTCTCCCAGAAGTCTTCAGGAAGTTCTGTGATGCCGGTATAGAGCATCTCAGTATCTTCAAGCACCTTATCGTTAAAATAATCTTCGGCGGCAATGCCTAAGGCTCTGGCTTTAATACGAATATTGATATCTTTACTTACAAGAATAACCTGACGATCAGGATGTTGATTTTTAAGATAGGAGACAATACCTAAAATTTGATTATCAGCTTTGCTACCAGCAAGCATAGGTAAATCATGAGGAAGTGCTGTTGTTTGTAAAAAAAGTTTTCCTGTGACATGTGTATTGCCTTTGATGCCAAGTGAGCGTCCTTTTTCTAAGCTCTCTTCATTTGTTCCTATAATCTCTTCTAAATTACGACTTGTTTGTCTTGCGTTTCGTGCAACTTCACTGACCCCTTTTTTATTGTTATCGAGTTCTTCAAGGGTGACCATTGGAAGATAGATATCATGTTCTTCAAATCGGAAAATACTTGAGGGGTCATGCATTAATACGTTGGTATCTAAAACGAAAAGTTTAGTTGCACTATTTTTTTTGGCCATAGTTAAATAGAGTTATGTTGTTTAATAAATTGTAAAACTTCTTTGATATGACCTTCGACTTTGACGCCTCGCCATGCCTGAATCAATTTTCCATTGGGATCAATAATAAAGGTGCTGCGCTCAATACCTCTTACCTGTTTACCATACATATTTTTCATTTTGATGACACCAAATAATTCACACGCTTTTTCTTCTTCATCACTTAATAGCTCAAAGGGAAAAGTAAATTTTGCTTTGAAACTTTCATGGGACTTTAAAGTGTCACGAGAAATGCCAAATATCTGGGCACCAAGCGCTTGAAATTTTTTAAAAGCATCTCTAAAGTCAACGCCTTGTGTTGTACAGCCTGGTGTTGCATCTTTTGGGTAAAAATAAATGACAAGGTACTGACCTTTATAATCTGATAGATTAAATTGAAGACCACTCGTGCCAGGAAGCTTAAATGAAGGGACTTTTTTATTGATTTCCACGTCTCTATATTAAGCGATTTTTAATAAAAAAGTGATGGGATTTTATAAAAAAATTGAGAGGTTTTAGGGAACTTTTACTTGAGAAAAATTACCTTTTTCGCGGCCTAAAAAAGACTAGTAAATAACTGGATATCTACCCAAGTATCTTTTTCTAAATGAGCCATATCTTCATGCAGTACGATAAAGCAGTTCGCTTCACTCATAGACCTGAGAATGCCAGAACCTTGATCCTTTAAAGGGGTAACATTAAAAATGCCGTCATCATCTTGCTCATAAATACCTCTTTGAAATTCTGTCCTGCCAGGTATTTTTTTAATGGACATTAAAAGTTTTGCTTTAATAAGAGGCACTTTAGGAATGGGCGTTTGACCCGCTAAAGTCAAAATAGCCTCCCTTACAAATTGATAGAAAGTGACCATAGTCGATACAGGATTTCCTGGAAGTCCAAAATAATGACAATGACCAATTTTTCCGTAAGCGAGTGGTCGTCCTGGTTTCATAGAAATTTTCCAAAATAAAATTTCGCCAATTTTTTTTAATATTTCTTTCATGTAATCTGCTTCACCTACAGAAACACCACCGGTGGTAATAATCACATCAGCCATATTGCTCGCTTTTTTCAAAGTATCTTCAATAATGTTTTTATCATCCGGGACGACACCAAGATCGATCGCCTCTACATCAAGACATTTTAAAAGACCAATCAGACTATAGCGATTGCTATCGTATACTTGCCCAGGTGACAGAGGATTTCCAAGTGAAATAATTTCGTCACCTGTCGAAAAAAAAGCCACTCTAATTTTTCGGAAAACTTTGATGGAATCTATACCAAGTGAAGCAAGTAAACCTAAATCACAAGACTCTATCCTTCGGCCACTTTGAAATACTATTTGCCCACTTTTTATATCTTCGCCTAAGCGTCGAATATTTTGATTGAAAAAGGGCTTTGTTTTGAATGCAATAATATCTTGATGAGTTTCAGTATGTTCTTGTGGAATCACAGCATTTAATCCAGCAGGAATACTGGCTCCTGTCATAATGCGCACGGCTTCATTGGCATTACCCTCTAATTGATTGCCTGCAAATACTTTGCCGGTGATTTGGAGAGAAAAAGGCCCCTCACCCTTAAGCGAATCTATATTAATTGCATAACCATCCATGGCTGAATTGTCATAATTTGGAACGTTTATATTTGCTTTGACAGATTTAGATAAAATACGATGCAAGGCATCTTTGATATGAATGGTCTCTTCTTGTTCAAGAGGGCTCAGAAAATTGGTGATCCATGTTCTGGCTTTTTCAACAGACATCGCATTAGGATCGTAATCATGCTCAATATTAGATTTAGAAATTAAGTCACTTAAACTGATATCTTTTTTCATAGAAGTGTTTTCTCTAATTCTTGAGGCGTATTAATATTAATAAACTGTGACTGATCATGAAATCGCACAACACAAAAAGGGAGTTGTCTCACCCAATCTTCAATCTTACGTCCTCCTTGATTAAAGAAATCTTGAAGATTTTTTAATGTAGATGTATGACATAAAAGACATGCTGATTGTAAACCATCATTTGTTTCAGGCACTGCAGCGAGAGTTTTTTGTGCCTCAACTGCTTTCATTAAATCTGCAACAAGACTATGTGGAAGATTAGGTGTATCGCATGGCACGAACTGAATCCAATCCGTTTTTATTTTTTGTAAGCTAGTTAACATCCCTAAAAGAGGGCCTTCTTGATTAGATAATGCATCATCGATGAGAGGTAAACTAAATTTTACAAAATCATCTTGATTTTGATGTGTATTAATCACAATATGTTTTGCTTGGGATTTCATACGGTCAATGACATAAGTAATTAAAGGCTTATCTTTAAATAAAACAGTTGCCTTATTTTGAACCAACATACGTTTTGATTGGCCACCCGCTAATATGACCACCGTGACTTTGTCATACACTTAAATTTAACCCCCGGTATGTGACATAAATCGCACGACCGCAGGTTTATGGACCTTAAGATTAAAATCATGCGATTCCGGTTTAACCATCATACTTTCTATGATTGCTTTTTGAATAGGCCAATCTTCATTCGGATATTGTCTTAAAAGTGGCATGAGTTCTATTTTTTCTTCTTGTCCTAGGCATAAAAATAATTCGCCTTTTGATGAGACTCTGACACGATTACAGGTGTCGCAGAAATTATGGCTATGAGGAGAAATAAAACCTATCTTGGTCGTCTGATTAGCGACTTGCCAGTATTTTGCAGGACCACCCGAAGTGAAAGTGGTTGGGATTAAATTAAAATGTTTTTGTAAATTTTTTAATACTTCGTCATTGCTTATGTAGGTATCTTTTCTCCTGTGATCTATATCACCTAAAGGCATTTCCTCTATAAATGAAATGTCTATTTTTTTTCTGATTGCAAAATTAACAAGATTAATAGCTTCATGATCATTTGTATGGCGCATTAAAACCGAATTGAGCTTGATAGCTGTGAATCCTATTTCCATTGCTTTATCAATGCCTTCTAAAACTTTATTTAAATCACCGACCCGTGTAATTTTTTTAAATAAATGATGATCTAAACTATCAAGACTGATATTAATTCTTTTAACATTCGAATCTCTTAGCATTTCAGCATGCTCAACTAATTGGCTTCCATTTGTTGTTATGACAATTTCTTCGAGGGTTGGTATGGTTGATATTTCGCGAAAAAGCCAGCCAATATTTTTTCTAACCAATGGCTCTCCACCGGTAATTCTTACTTTTGTGATACCAAGTGAGGCAAAGATTCTTACAATTCTTGCTGATTCTTCAAGGGTGAGTAATTCATTGCGAGGCAAGAATTTCATATTTTCACTCATGCAATATAAACAGCGAAAATCACAGCGATCTGTGACTGATAGGCGAAGATAATTTATCTTTCTATCAAACAGATCAATGAGTTTTAGTGGGGATTCTTTTTGCACAGGCACTTAACTATGCTAGCTCGACTTCAACAAGACAATCATGAGATGTCGGTGAATGTCCCATATCGCCAAAGGCGTTTGAACTCACAGAATTAACAACGCCTTTATTATGTTGCCTCCAATAACCTAAAGTTGCCACTACAATACCTTGATTAACATCAGTAGTAACTTTTGATTTCGCTTCAAAGTAACCTCGGTCATTAAAAACTTTAGCTTGATCACCATCTTTGATTCCACGAGCGTTAGCATCGAGAGGGTGAATCATTACGAATTGCTCACCTTGAGCTTTGAGTTTATTTTCAATATTTGCATAACTTGAATTAATAAACCCGTGACTTTTTGGCGCCAAAATATTTAAAGGATACTTTTTGGCGAGTGAAGGATTTGCGGATGGGGTTTCTTTTGATGGAATATAATCCGGAAGTTCTGGGATATCTTCGCCCGGTTGGAAGGCATCATACATTTGTCTAAAAGGGCCAGCGACAAAATTCTTTGCTCCAATGACTCTAAACTGGCATTTACCAGAAGGGGTGGGGAATTTGCCTTCTTTGTGAGGGGCGCGATTATCTTTTGTTCCAACTTTTATTCTCGCGTAACCATGTTTTTTTAAATAGGCTAAATCTATACCTTCACACGCAGGTGAATTCCAATCAACATAATGTTCTAGACATTCACTATCTGTCCACTTAAAACACTCTTCTTCAAAGCCAAATCTTTGAGCAAGACGTCTAAAAATTTCATAGTTCGGAATCGCTTCACCAGGAGAATCGACGCATTTAGTATTATATGTAAGGTATAAATGACCCCAAGATAAAATAATATCCTCCTGCTCAGCGCCCATGGAGGCCGGCAAAAGAATGTCGGCATATGCCGCCGTATCAGATATAAAATGTTCTGCTGACACAAGAAATAAATCTTCCCGTTTTAAGCCTTCTAATATTTTTTCACTTTCGGTTGCTTGTGTTACAGGATTTGTATTCCAACACATCATTGATTTAATAGGTGTCTTGAGTTTTTGTTCACCTGTTAGTACTCTTCCTAATTGAAGATTATTGACCACTTGAGTACCTTCAGGAATGAGATCTGGCCTACATATCACATCAAATTTATACGGTTGCTCCCAGACGGGAAATTGAAGGATACCCCCACCTACATGTCTCCATGCGCCAGTAAGTGCTGGAAGGCAAGTAACTGCTCTGATTGTTTGGCCGCCCCCCCAGCTTTTTTCTAGAGCAACACCAATTCGAATTGCAGAAGGTTGTGTTGTTGCATATTCTCTGGCAAGTTTTCGAATGTCTTCTGCTGGAATCCCTGTAATAGCGGCTGCCCACTCAGGAGTCCTTTCTTTTGCTAAAGCTGCTAATTCAGGAAAGCCTTCGGTATATCGATCAACATAATCTTGATCAACTAAATTTTCTTGAATAATGACATGCATCATGGCCATTGCAAGCGCACCGTCTGTCCCAGGCTTAGGGCAAATATGCCAATCTGCTTCTTTAGCTGTTTTAGAAGCATAAGCATCAATTACAACAACTTTCGCACCTTTTTTTTGCGCTTCTTTAACAATATGCCAATGATGGAGATTTGTACTCACAGAATTACAAGCCCAAATAATAATATATTTAGAATGAATAAAACTTTCTGGATCCACACCGGCTGTTGGCCCAATTGTGAGGAGCCAAGCCGTGCAAGAACCCTCCCCGCAAAATGTTCTTTCAGTGACAGTAGCACCTAATCTTGCAAAGAATGAGTCACCTCCGTTTAATCCATGCACTAATCCCTGATTGCCCAAGTAACTATTAGGCATAATGGCTTCTGAACCATATTCGTTAATAATGGTCTTCCATCTGCTGACAATAGTATCAAGCGCTTCATCCCATGAGATTCTTTGAAATTGTTTAGACCCTTTAGGCCCAACTCGTTTCATAGGATAAAGAAGTCGGTCAGGATGATAGTGACGTTTTTCGTAATCTTGAACTTTGACACATAAGCCACCACGAGTCATCGGATGATCTTTATTGCCTTTGACCCCGATAAGTTTATGATCACGAACTTCGTAAATCATTGAACAGGTATCCGGACAGTCATGCGGGCAGCCGCCATGAAAAAATTGACTTTCTTGATGAGCTTGAATTGCCATACCAAATCCTTTCAATTTTAGTTTGAATAATACTAATGCCGGAGCGAGACAAGATTATAATAATGTACTTTAGGGGAAAAGTAATAAAGAAATAAACATGGAAACTTTTGTGAATGAATCTATCCTGAGTCCTCAAGACTTTAAGGTTGTAAATCAGTGCATTGAAAATTATAGACACATGCCAGGTGCTCTATTGCCATTATTGCATGCGATTCAAGATGATTTGGGATATATTCCTCAAGTTGCCTACCCAAATATTGCGTCTGCTCTAAGTTTGTCTGTGGCTGAAGTCCATGGAGTGGTAACTTTTTATCATCATTTTAGAACGCATCAACCTGGCCGCAATATCCTTCAAATTTGTCGTGCAGAATCTTGCCAAGCGATGGGAAGTGATGCACTTGAAGCCTATATTAAAAAGACGCTAGGTGTCGAATTTCATGAAACTACTCCTGACGGATCGATTACGCTTGAGCCTATATACTGCTTAGGGAATTGTGCTTGCTCGCCAAGTGTCATGATTAATGAAGAAGTTCATGGCCGTGTAGACCACAAAAAAATAGATCAATTGATTTCGGATTTAAAGGGCAAAACATGAGTATTAAAATTTTTGTACCCATAGATTCAACAGCGCTCTCTCTTGGCGCTCATGAAGTCGCAGAAGTCATTTCAAAAGAAGCACAAGCTAAAAAAATAGATATTGAAATTATCCGCAATAGTTCACGTGGGTTATTTTGGCTAGAAACTCTAGTTGAAGTCGAAACACCCCAAGGGCGAATAGGTTTTGGCCCCGTTACTCCAAGTGATGTGAAATCTTTATTTGATGCAGACTTTATAAATGGTGGTAAGCATCCTCTGGCATTAGGCTTAGTTGCAGATATTGATTGGTTAAAAAAACAAGAACGCTTAACTTTTGCACGTATGGGTATTACAGAGCCCACCAGTATTGATCAATATGAAGCGCATGACGGATTCCAAGGCTTAAAAAATGCACTGAAATTAAAACCTGAAGCGATTGTAGAAACCATAACTTCTTCTGGTCTGCGCGGTCGAGGCGGTGCAGCTTTTCCGACAGGGATTAAATGGAAAACGGTATTGGATACCAAAGCTACACAAAAATACATTGTATGTAATGCGGACGAGGGGGACTCAGGCACTTATTCAGATCGCATGATTATGGAAGGCGATCCTTTTGTTTTGATCGAAGGCATGATTATTGCAGGTCTTGCTGTTGGGGCCTCACAAGGTTATATCTATCTACGTTCTGAATACCCTCACGCGTTAAAAACTTTAAATGAAGCTATTTATCAAGCGACTAAGGCGGGATATTTAGGCGAAGATATTTTAAAGTCAGGCCAAGCTTTCCATTTAGAGGTAAGACGCGCAGCAGGCGCATATATTTGCGGTGAAGAAACTTCACTATTAGAGAGCTTGGAAGGTAAAAGGGGGCTGGTGCGATTTAAGCCACCACTTCCTGCAATCGAGGGCCTATTTGGAAAACCAACTGTTGTTAATAACGTCATTTCACTCGCAACTGTACCCATTATTTTGTCCAAAGGCGCTAAGTATTATCAGGACTTTGGCATGGGTAAATCACGGGGCACGCTACCTATTCAACTTGCAGGTAATTTAAAACGCACAGGGCTAATTGAAAAGGCATTTGGTATTACTTTAAGAGAACTTCTTTATGATTTTGGTGGAGGCTCTCTATCAGGTAAGCCTATTAAAGCCGTGCAAGTGGGTGGTCCATTAGGAGCATACCTTCCTGAATCTCAATTTGATACGCCACTCGATTATGAAAAATTTTCTGAAATTTGGGCGGTCTTAGGGCATGGCGGTATTGTAGCGTTTGATGAAACAGTGAATATGGCTAAGATGGCGCGTTATGCATTTGATTTTTGTGCGATTGAATCATGTGGAAAATGTACACCGTGTCGAATTGGATCGACCCGTGGTGCGGAAGTGATTGATCATATTATGCAAGGTCATGATGTTAAGAAACACGTCGCATTAATTAGAGACCTGTCAGATACCATGTTAAATGGATCTTTATGTGCATTAGGTGGTATGACACCTTACCCCGTTTTGAGCGCTTTGAATCATTTCCCTAAAGACTTTGGGGTTGATGCAAAAGATCTCAAGGCATAGACTAACACATTGATTTGATGATTTATTTTGAGATGATATATGGATGATGTAAAAGATTTTGGGACTCCTAAAAGAGTGTCTGATAAGACGGTCAATTTAACGATTGATGGTGTCTCTGTATCTGTGCCCGAAGGCACATCCATTATGCATGCCGCATCTTTGTCGGGTGTGACTGTGCCTAAATTATGTGCCACAGACAGCTTAGAACCATTTGGTTCATGTCGTCTTTGTCTTGTTGAGATTGAAGGTCGAAGAGGTTACCCAGCTTCATGCACTACCCCTGTCGCAGAAGGTCTTAGAGTTCATACGCAAACCCCTAAACTCGCTGATATTAGGCGGGGTGTTATGGAGCTTTATATTTCTGATCATCCACTCGATTGTTTAACCTGTGCCACAAATGGCGATTGCGAATTACAAGATATGGCAGGCGCTGTTGGTCTTCGAGATGTGCGCTATGGGTACGAGGGTGAAAATCATTTAAAGAGTGTTAAAGATACCTCAAACCCTTATTTTACGTTTGATCCTTCAAAATGCATTGTATGTTCGAGATGTGTGAGGGCGTGTGAAGAAGTGCAGGGCACTTTTGCATTGACGATTGAGGGTCGGGGATTTGATTCTAAAGTTTCAGCAGGAAATAAAGACTTTAAAGATTCAGAGTGTGTTTCATGTGGTGCCTGTGTGCAGGCTTGTCCAACCGCCACATTGATTGAAAATACGATTATTGAAGCAGGCGTTCCTGAACATAGTGTTACAACAACTTGTGCTTATTGTGGTGTCGGTTGCTCATTCCATGCAGAAATGAAAGGCGAAGAAGTAGTTCGCATGACACCTAATAAAGATGGTGGCGCTAATCATGGACACTCCTGTGTAAAGGGAAGATTTGCTTGGGGATACGCTACACATAAAGATCGTATTACCACACCTATGATTCGTAAAAGCATTCATGATCCTTGGGAAAAAGTCACATGGGATGTCGCGATTAATTATGCAGCCAGTGAAATGAAGCGCATTCAAAAAAAATACGGTCGCGATTCAGTGGGTGCGATTTCATCCTCACGTTGTACAAATGAAGAAGTGTATGTCGTACAAAAATTAGTGCGTGCGGCATTAGGCAACAATAATGTGGATACCTGTGCTCGCGTATGCCATTCACCGACAGGATATGGACTTAAACAAACGCTAGGGGAATCAGCAGGTACACAAAATTTTGATTCAGTCATGCATGCGGATGTGATCGTCATTATTGGTGCGAATCCTACAGATGGCCACCCTGTATTTGCATCACAAATGAAAAGACGATTAAGAGAAGGTGCAAAATTAATTATTGTAGATCCACGAGCTATTGATCTTGTCGATAACTCACCTCATATCAGAGCCGATTATCATTTAAAACTTAAACCTGGTTCCAATGTGGCTATGGTCAATGCTTTAGCACATACAATCGTCACAGAAAAACTTATGGATGAATCTTTCATAAAAGCAAGATGTGAAGATGACGCTTTTAAAGTATGGAAAGATTTTATTGTTAAACCAGAAAACTCACCTGAAGCGATGAGTGAATTCACAGGTGTGGATGCGAAAGAGGTGAGAGCTGCCGCAAGACTTTACGCGACAGGTGGTAATGCAGCGATTTATTATGGATTGGGTGTGACAGAACACAGTCAAGGTTCAACCATGGTTATAGGGATTGCAAATCTTGCCATGCTCACAGGTAATATTGGGCGAGAGGGTGTCGGGGTCAATCCTTTAAGAGGACAAAATAATGTTCAAGGTTCTTGTGATATGGGATCCTTCCCACATGAATTCCCAGGATATCGACATGTGTCTGATAAAGCGACTTTAGCTTTATTTGAAAAAGCATGGGATGTGAAATTACAAAATGAACCCGGTTTAAGAATTCCAAATATGTTAGATGTTGCCATTGAGGGTCAATTTAAAGCACTCTATTGTGAGGGCGAAGACATTGCACAGTCAGATCCAAATACACAACATGTCACCCATGCATTAGAATCAATGGAATGCGTCATTGTGCAAGATTTATTTTTAAATGAAACCGCAATGTATGCGCACGTATTCTTACCAGGCTCCTCATTCTTAGAAAAGAATGGCACATTTACTAATGCAGAGCGACGTATTTCAAGAGTAAGAAAAGTGATGTCTCCTAAAAATGGTTATGAAGACTGGGAAATCACACAGATGCTTTGCAATGCGCTAGGTTACAAGATGGATTATAAACATGCCTCAGATATCATGGATGAGATTGCAAAACTGACGCCTACATTTACCGGTGTCAGTTATCAAAAGCTAGATGAATTAGGCAGTATTCAATGGCCTTGTAATGAAGAGCATCCGCTTGGAACACCGACTATGCATATCGATGAATTTGTGCGTGGTAAAGGTAAATTTATTATGACTGAGTATGTGCCCACTTCAGAAAAAGTGACACAGAAGTTCCCGCTTATCTTAACAACAGGCAGAATACTCTCTCAATATAATGTAGGCGCGCAAACAAGAAGAACAAAGAATGTCGCGTGGCATGAAGAAGATGTGGTTGAGATTCATCCACATGATGCTGAAGAAAGAGGGATTAAATCCGGTGATTGGGTAGGGATTGTTAGTCGAGCAGGAGAGACGGTATTAAGAGCTCAAATCACAGATCGCGTTCAGCCTGGTGTGATTTATACAACGTTCCATCATCCTGAGTCAGGTGCCAATGTCATTACGACAGATAACTCAGATTGGGCCACAAACTGCCCTGAATTTAAAGTCACAGCGGTACAGGTCAGCAAAGTAACACAATTATCTGACTGGCAGAAACAATATCAACATTTCAGTGAAGAGCAAATTGAATTTGCAGGTAAATCTAACGCATTAAAAATTCACTAGATTTAATCAGTGGCACAAAATCTTTTTATTGATACAGAGCACAGTTTTAAGACTTATGAAGTTTTAAAAAGCCATGTCAATAAAATAGAAACAGATGACATTGCAGAAGAAGTGCCAATCGCATTTGTCTATAACGGCATCTCACATGCTGTTATGCTAGCCTCCCCCTCAGATCTTGAAGATTTTGCCTTAGGGTTTTCTATTTCAGAAGGTATTGTAGAAAATAAAAGTGATGTCTACGGTATTGAAATTATTCATCAAGCGAATGGTATCGAACTTCAGATTGATATTTCAGCAGCGTGTTTTCAATCACTCAAAAATAAACGTAGAAATCTTCTTGGCAGAACAGGTTGTGGATTATGTGGTGCTGAAAATTTAGACCAAGCGTTAAGATTGCCAGAAAAAAAGATAGATTCTCGTTTCACGTTGAAAGAAAGTGCAATAATTAAAGCGCTTGAGTCAATGTCTGCCACACAAACGCTGCAAAAGAAAACAGGCGCAACACATGCATGCGCATGGGCCAACGAACAAGGCGATATTCAAATTGTGCGGGAGGACGTGGGTCGACATAATGCATTGGATAAATTGATTGGCGCAATGAAAAAAAAAGACATTTCTGATCATGGCTTTGTGATCACCACAAGTCGCGCAAGCTATGAGATGGTCCAAAAAACTGTGATGTTAGGTGCTTCGGTATTGATTGCAATATCAGCACCCACGGGACTTGCCATACGATCTGCGCTAAAATATGGGGTATGTTTGGTTGGGTTTGCAAGAGCCCCCCATTATGTGATTTATAGTTACGCTGAAAGACTTACTAGAAATTAAATATGAATATTGATCAACTTGTTACTATGGCTAATCAGATCGGCTCTTTTTTTAAATCCTATCCGGATCAAGAAAAAGCTAAAGAAGAGATTGCAAATCATCTAAAGAAATTTTGGGCACCTCCTATGCGCAATCAAATTAAAGAGCACGTTGCAAAAGATGCGGGTAAGGGTTTAGAAGTAATCGTGATCGATGCGATCAAAAAGCATATTTGAGTTTTTATTCTTTATAGAATAGTTTGTAATTATTTTTATCGCCAGGTTGTTTTTCATTCCATACCAATTTCCAATTTTCACTCATCGGTGGAAGATCTTTTTTGTGCAATTGATAGATAAGTAAGTAATGACAATTGCTTCGATCACCTTCTCTGGTTGCTTTGATATTTAAATAGTAATCAATCAAATCAATTTGTGCGTCATTGATATTGTGTGTTGTGAGGCAAGTTTTATCTTGAATGACTTTTTCCATAGATAAAAAAAGCGGGCTAAAGTCTTTTTTGTGATTAATCCATGGAAGCCATAAAGCCATCAGAAGGGCCCAGCTCACTGTAAGGCCAATTGACCAATTGGTCGTACATGAGCGATTTGTAATTCTTGTTTTAATCATCGAAAAAATCCAAATGACTGTCAGAAGGATTGCGATAATTAAAATAAAAATATTGAAATGAGATTCATTGGTTTGCGCTAAAAATTGCATACGCTCATATGTTTTTTGTGGGAAACCAGTAAGCATTGCACTCCAACCCAACCAAATAAGAAACAGGATCGTTGAAAATAAAATAATGCCAAACCAGTTCAGTGCACTTGCAGCACCTCTTCTTAAAGTTTCAATGCTTCCTGCCGCAATCGTGGATAGTGGAATGAGAAATGGCATCAAGAGTGCCTGATTTGTTTTTGCATAAGAAGCCGTGATGATGAGTGTTGATATGAAAAAAATAATCGGTAATTGAAATTTGGCTTGAGACCACATTTTATGTTTGAATTTCCATAAGCCCCAGGCAGCGAGAGGAAGTGCTGGCCAAGCAAACCATGAAAGATTTTTAATATAAAAAATATAATTTTGCGTTTGGAATAAATGAAAGCTATTTACCCATGTTAAAAATAGGTCGTGTTGGAACCACCAAAGAAGTACTGGCCATACCATGAGAAAAGGTAAGCTTACAAATAGACTTAAACTTAAAACAAGCCCATAGCGACGCGTTCGCCATATTTCAAAAAATGCTGGTAAAAGAAGTGTTGAAAGCACAAGACTAAGAACGGGTATGACACCTCCTGATAAAAAACTTAACCCTAAACCAACCCCGAGAAGTATGGCCGATCTAAAAGGCCTTCTTTTAGAAAGAGCCAAGCCATAAAATCCCATCGCAAGACCTGTCAATGTTGCAATGCCGGGCATTAATGTATGAACATTCAAGATAAGACCTACTGAGCCTATAAAAATAAGCGCTGCTTGTCTTCCAAAGCCGATACCCCATAATTCTCGATTTACCATGCCAACCATCAAAATAGTGAGTCCCATCCATAAAGCATTAATGAGACGACTGGCATCATGGAGTGACATTAAGGGGGTGAGAAGTTTGCCAAGGATGGCTCCAGTCCAATAGTAAAGAGGTGGATTTGTGAGCGTATCTTCACTTGCAGCCAACGGTGCTAATAGATGACCATTTAATACAGCATGAATCGCACTTATACTCTGGGTCTCATAACCTTTCCAAGGTGCATGACCAAAAAGACCTGCAAATACCCAGATCAGACATAAGACCACAAAAGAATGAATTTTGGCTCGCTCGCCCAATCGGCTTCGAGGGGTGGCCATGTTGTCTTGCCAGTCATGTTCGAGTTGAAATCGCATAATTTATAAAAAAAAAGGCAGCTTATGCTGCCTTTTGATAAGAGGATGATTCCTTACATGCCATATTTTTGTTTGAATTTCTCAACGCGGCCTGCAGTATCTAAAATCTTTTGTTTACCTGTGTAGAAAGGATGACAAAGCGAGCAAACTTCAATGTTCATATCTTTACTAACGGTTGAATGAGTCTTAAATTTATTACCACAGCTGCATGTGATATTAATTTCAGGGTAATTTGGGTGTATATCAGATTTCATAATGTTTCCAACTTTCGTTCAATAGATGCGCATTATCAATGATTTAGGACCAAAAATCAATCAATTTTGCGTCTTAACCTCTTCGCATACTGTCAAAGAAGTCATTGTTATTTTTAGTAGCTTTAATCTTGTCTAGCAAGAATTCCATCGCTTCCAGATCATCCATAGGGTGAAGCAGTTTTCTAAGCACCCAAATCTTTTGTAAATTATCTTTAGGAATAAGGAGCTCTTCTTTACGGGTGCCTGATTTATTCACATTAATTGCAGGATAGAGGCGTTTTTCAGCCATCTTACGATCTAAGTGAATTTCCATGTTGCCGGTACCCTTAAATTCTTCGTAAATTACATCATCCATACGAGAACCTGTATCAATTAGAGCAGTGGCTAAGATGGTGAGTGATCCACCTTCCTCAATATTTCTTGCTGCACCAAAGAAACGTTTTGGTTTTTGAAGTGCATTGGCATCCACACCACCGGTGAGCACTTTGCCAGATGAAGGAATGACGGTGTTATAAGCTCTTGCTAATCTTGTGATGGAATCTAAAAGAATGACGACATCTTTTTTATGTTCAACAAGGCGCTTCGCTTTTTCAAGAACCATTTCAGCGACTTGAACGTGACGTGTCGCAGGTTCATCGAATGTCGATGCAACCACTTCACCTTTCACAGATCTTGTCATTTCAGTCACTTCTTCCGGTCTTTCGTCAATTAGCAGCACGATCAAAGAAACGTCAGGATGATTCGCAGTAATCGCATGGGCAATATTTTGCATCATGACAGTTTTACCGCTCTTAGGACTTGCTACAATCAAACCGCGCTGGCCTTTACCAATAGGTGCGATCATATCAATCACACGACTTGTAATATTTTCTTCCCCATTGATATCTCTTTCCAATGTAAGAGGAATCGTTGGAAAGAGAGGGGTTAAGTTTTCAAAAAGAATTTTATGTTTTGTATTTTCTGGCGCTTCGTTATTGACTTGATCAACTTTGACCAATGCAAAATAACGTTCGCCATCTTTAGGTGTTCTAATTTCACCTTGAATTGTGTCCCCTGTATGAAGATTGAAGCGGCGAATTTGAGAAGGTGAGACATAAATATCATCAGGACCTGCTAGATATGATGTATCTGGCGATCTTAAGAATCCAAAACCATCTTGAAGTACCTCTAGAGTACCGTCTCCAAAAATGCTGTCCCCCTTTTTTGCTTTATTTTTTAAGATCGCAAAGATCAGATCTTGCTTTCTCATGCGGCTCGCATTTTCGATTTCGTCCGTGATCGCCATTTCTACGAGTTGTGCAATGGGGAGGTGTTTTAATTCAGATAAATGCATGTTTTGGGGTTTCCGATTAGTGTTGCGTTGAGGGGTTTTAAGGAGGGGTTAACTTTAGATGTTGCTATCGATAAATGTGGTTAATTGGGATTTTGATAAGGCACCGACTTTAGTTGCTTCGACATTACCATTTTTAAAAATCATTAAAGTTGGAATGCCTCTGATGCCAAATTTAGCTGGCGTTTGTGCATTTTCATCAATATTTAATTTAGCAATTTTTAATTTGCCGTCGTAGTCTTTAGATATTTCATCAAGAATCGGTGCAATCATTTTGCAAGGACCACACCATTCTGCCCAATAGTCGACTAGCACAGGGATAGTAGATTGAAGCACTTCAGTTTCGAATGTTGCGTCTGATAGATGGATAATATTTTTACTCATGATGACCTCTAATGGATTAAATCTGTAATTAAGCTAGCTAGTATTACGGGCAAATTATTTTGGGATTTAGAACTAACTTGAATGTTTTGAAAAAACTATGAAAATCATTATAGCAACATCTTCAATTAAATCAATAACACCTAAGGCCTCTGTTTAGTAAGGCCTTAGACTTTTTAATAGTTCTTTATTTTCAACAAGTTAAGCTAAAAAATAAATCGTTTATTTGTTGATATATTCAAATAATTTAACGACTTTAGTAACTTTGTTTGTATTTTTGGCAATATCTTCAGCTTCTTTAGCTTCTTTCTCAGTGAGGATGCCCATGAGATAAACGATTTTATTTTCGGTGATTACTTTGACATGGAACGGCGATACTTTGTTTTCTTTAAAGAAACGTGCCTTAACATTGGAAGTAATTAAAGTGTCTTCTGCTCGAGCTGAAATGGAAGCAATAGGACCTACGGTCAATTCGTTAATGACGGATTTGACGTTGGTAATTTCTTTGACTTTATTTTCGATTTTTGTTTTAACTTCTTGGTTCTGTACTTGACCCACAATAAGCACATGGCCGTTATAACTCACTACACTTGAACTAACTTCCTCTTTGAAGTTTTGAATAGCACCAAATGCTTTTAATTCAATTGTTGTATCCTCAGTAATAATGCCTGGCGTTCTTCGATCTGCAGCTGTATCAATACCTACAGCACCTCCACCAATGATGGCCGCTGGGCATCCCATGAGTTGTAATAAGATGAAAGAAATAAAAAGTAATTTGATATGTTTAAGCATGTTTTCCTCTAAACTTTTATTAACATAGCATTGATATATGACAAAATGATTATATCTCTTTTAAAGAAGTGTTGAGCACGTCACTTAAAAGAGCTTTTTAAAGTGCTTAAAAAATAATTGGGCCGTAATGATGACTGGAAAATTGTATATAGTAGCGACCCCTATAGGCAATTTAAATGACATTACCTATAGAGCGGTTGAAACTTTAAAATCAGTAGATCTCATTGCTTCCGAAGATACAAGACACACCCAAGGTCTTTTGTCCCATTTTTCTATTGAAAAAAAACAATTTGCGGTGCATCAACACAACGAAAAAGCATCCGCACAAAAAATCATTGAATATTTAAAAGATGGAAAACATATTGCATTAGTGTCAGATGCAGGGACACCCAATATAAGTGATCCCGGAGCTCTCATTGTCAAAGAAGTCTCGGCAGCCGGCTTTGAAATTATTCCTATTCCAGGGGCGTCTGCGGTCACAACGGCTTATTCTATTTCAGGGATGGAATATACAAGCTTTCATTTCTTTGGATTTTTACCGACAACCAGCAGCCAAAGAATGAAAGTATTTGAAAGTCTTCAGGCGCAATCATGCCCTATGATTTTTTATGAGGCACCGCATCGCATCATTAAAACTTTAAACGATATGGCTGAGTTTTTTGGTAACCAGCATGAGATTGTCGTGGCGCGAGAACTTACGAAAACATTTGAGAGTATTTATAGAGGTGAAATTTCAAAGGTTAAAGAAACGATTGAAAGTGATAGCAACTTTCAGAAAGGTGAGTTTGTCATTCTAGTTGCTCCCATCCACCATGAAAAAAAAGAATTACTGACCGCAGATCAGCATAGAATATTAAAAATATTATTGAATCATATGCCCACCAATGCGGCAGTGAAGTTAGCTGTGGAAATATTAAACATCAATAAAAATTATTTATATGACGAAGCTTTGAAAATAAAAAAAGATGACTAAAACTTTAACGATTACAAGCCCTGATGATTTTCATGTGCACTTAAGAGATGATGTATTGATGGCGTCAGTGGTGCCTTATACCGCAAAGCAATTTAAAAGAGCGCTTGTGATGCCTAATTTAAAAGTGCCGATTACAACAGTGGATCAAGCGATTCAATATGAATCTAGAATTAAAAAAGCTCTAACAGATGATAGCCATTTTCAGCCTCTAATGACTTTATATCTCACAGACAAAACTTCTCTCGATGAAATTAAAAAAATTCCTGAACATAAACAAATTGTAGGTATTAAATATTATCCGGCGGGCGCCACAACCAATTCTGATTCAGGTGTGAAAAATATTGATGATCGTTATGATGTTTTTGAGCTCATGGAGAAATTAGATGTACCTCTTTTACTTCATGGTGAAGTGGTCGATCCAGCGATTGATATTTTTGATAGAGAAAAAGTATTTATTGATCAACATTTATTAAAATTACATAAAACATTTCCTAATTTAAGAATTGTGCTAGAACATATCACCACAAAAGATGCTGCTGATTTTATTTTAAGTAGCTCTAAAAAAGTAGCAGCTACAATTACACCGCAACATCTTCTATTAAATAGAAATCATATGTTTGTGGGCGGTATCAATCCTCATCATTATTGCCTGCCTGTATTAAAAAGAGAAACACATCGACAAGCACTTTTAAATGCAGTGTCATCTGGCAATACTAAATTCTTTTTAGGTACCGATAGTGCACCTCACTTAAAATCGACGAAAGAAAATGCTTGTGGTTGCGCAGGTATTTTTTCTGCAGCAAGTGCTATTGAGCTCTATGCTGCGGTATTTGATGAGCTAAATGTGCTAGACAAACTAGAAGGTTTTACAAGTTTTTATGGTGCTGATTTTTATGGATTGGAAAGAAATAAATCATCAATTAATTTAATCAAAGAAGATTGGATTATTCCTGAAAAAATCACTGTGGGTGATGAAGCCATTATTCCACTTTATGCGGGAAGAAAAATTTCTTGGCAATTAATATAGTTTTTTATTATGAAATCGATTGCCATTATTGACGTTAATAACTTCTATGTCAGTTGTGAAAGAGTCTTTAATCCTAAGCTAGAAAATAAGCCTGTCGTAGTATTAAGTAATAATGATGGATGTGCTATATCTCGCTCAAATGAAGCTAAAGCACTTGGTATTAAAATGGGAACACCTTGGTTTAAGCTTAAAGAATTTGCTAAACAAGAAAACGTTACAGCACTCTCATCTAACTATACTTTGTATTTAGATATGAGTCATCGTGTGATGACACTACTCTCCAAATTCAGCCCTGAGCAAGAAATCTATTCCATTGATGAATCATTTTTAGATTTAACTTCATTTAAATCTAAAGACCTTATTCAGTATAGTCAACAAATTAAAACTAAGATAAAACAATGGACAGGGCTTCCTGTATCAATAGGTATAGGCTCTACTAAAACTTTATCTAAGTTAGCCAATCATATTGCAAAGAAAAATTCTTCATTTAAAGGTGTATGTAATTTAAATGTCATGGATCATGACACGCTTGAGACTTGGATGAGTCATATTCCAGTAAATGAAGTGTGGGGCGTGGGTAGGTCATTGGCACCTAAACTTAATCAGCTGGGCATTATCTCGGTTCTAGATTTAAAACTTGCAGATCCAGACTATATACGCCAACAATTTAGTATCGTTCTTGAAAAAACGGTACGTGAATTGAATGGTGTGATGTGTATGGAATTAAAAGATGTAGAAGAGCCTAATAAAGAAATTATGGTGTCTCGTTCCTTCGGTAGACGAGTCAAAGACAAAGAAGAGCTCATAGAAGCTATCACTTCATATACCAGTCGTGCGGCTGAAAGAATGAGAAAACAAGAGTCAGTGGCTACTTCTATTTATGTTTATATCAGAACCAGTCCACATGATGATAAGAAACAATATGCGAACGGAGTCAATATTCCATTATTTCAACCGAGTGATGATTCTATGGTATTAACCAATGCTGCTTTATTGGGATTGGATTACATTTACCGTGAAGGTTTCGATTATCAAAAAGCAGGGGTCACACTTTGTCATTTAGCTTCTAAACATAAAATGCAAGGTAATTATTAAACGACACAATTTCTCATTCACGTATGAAAATTATGGACACCATCAATCAAAGATGGAAGGGTAAATTAAAGTTAGGCAGTGAAGGTGTCAGAAAAGAATGGGAAATGAAAGCTCAATTCAAATCTAGAAATTACACGACAAATTGGGATCAATTAATAGTTGCGAATTAAGTTAGAGAAAAATTAATCAAGATCTCATCTTTTATTTGATTGATGAATTCAAAACATTCAATTTAGAGAAAGAATTTGTAAACTTTTAACAGTAAAAAAATCTCATTTTTGAGATATGTTAAAATTCGTGAGAAGCTGACTAGACAGTCGCTGCTTGTTAACTCAAGGAGAGGAAAGTCCGGGCTCCATAGAGCGGAGTGACGGCTAACAGCCGTACGTTGCGAAACGAGGAATAGGGCCACAGAGACGAGCGTATTTAGTTACGGTGAAACGCGGTAACCTCCACTCGGAGCAAAGTCAAATAGGGTAGTAATAACATGGCTCGTGTTGCTACCGGGTAGACTGCTTGAGTGCATGAGTAATCATGTGCCTAGATGAATGACTGTCCACGACAGAACCCGGCTTATCGGTTGGCTTCAATTTTTTTCTTAAAATTGCCTAGTTTTACCCCTCCAAACCCTTGTTAAATATGAAAAAACTCTCAAAAAAGAGCTTGCACAGCTCTTTTTTATTATCTATAGTGTCATTAGTGGAAAAAAGTGGTTTTTTGTGGGAAATTTCTAAGTAGAACTAAGGGTATTTAGTAATTTCCCACTTTTTTTGAATTGAATAACTGGGTTGGAATTATGTTTAGAGGCGCTAATCTCTTGAATATCGATGCTAAAGGCAGGATGGCAATGCCGACAAAGCATCGAGAGGTTTTACTCGTCCAATCTTCAGGCGACTTAGTCATCACAGCGCACCCTCATGGATGTTTATTGATTTACCCCCAAATAGCTTGGGAGCCTATCCAGTCAAAAATCATGGCACTGTCGAGTTTCGATAAAAAATCGAGTGCACTGCAGAGATTGCTCGTGGGTTATGCAGAGGACATATCCCTTGATACAGCCGGCCGACTGCTCCTGTCCCAAGTCCTAAGAGAATTTGCAAGCATTGATAAGCAGGCTATGTTGGTAGGTCAAGGTAGCCATTTTGAGCTTTGGGATAAAGAGGCCTGGGATCAACAAATGCAAAATGCCACAAAACAAGATGCTTCTAGTATGCCCATAGAGCTTGAAGGATTCTCCCTTTAATGATGCCCCTTAAATCAGTAACTCATGAATCAAGCCCAACATAATTCAAACCATGAGCACATTACTGTCCTTTTACATGAAGCGGTTGAATATTTAGTTTTAAAGAAAGATGGCATTTATGTGGATTGCACCTTTGGGCGGGGTGGTCATAGCAAATTAATTTTAGAAAAGTTAAATCAGCAAGGCAGATTAATTGCGATTGATCGAGATAAAAGTGCGTATGAGGAAGGTTTGAAAATCAAAGATGCCAGATTTGAGATCGTTCACGCACATTTTTCAGAAATTGATGAAGTGTTAGCAGCGAAAGGTATTTCAAAAGTAGATGGCGTTCTTCTTGATTTGGGAATCTCATCACCACAAATTGATGAAGGCGATCGTGGATTTAGTTTTAGATTTGATGCCTATTTAGATATGCGAATGGATCAAACAAAAGGCGTAACTGCTGCTGAAGTCTTAAGGAATATTGAACAAAAAGAATTAGAAAAAATTTTAAAAGAATATGGCGAAGAAAAATTTGCCAGAAGAATTTCGACTGCAATTATAAAAGAGCGGGAAGAAGTAGGTTCGATTGAGACGACAAAACAGCTTGCAAAAATTATCGCTGACCATATGCCTAAAAAAGAAATTGGGCAAGATCCTGCAACCAGAACATTTCAGGCATTAAGGATCTATGTCAATCGCGAATTAGAGGAATTAAAAGAAGTGTTACCTAAGATTTTAGAGCGATTAAAAACAGGTGGCATGATGGTGGTGATTAGTTTTCACTCACTCGAAGACAGAATCGTGAAGCAATTTATTAATGATGAAAAAAATAGAGATACGTTACCTCCTAATTTTCCAATTAGAAGTGAAGATTTACCGAAGCCTCGATTAAATATTGTGACAAAACCTATTAGACCGAGCGTAGAAGAAGTGAAATATAACCCAAGGTCAAGAAGCGGCATCATGCGGGTTGCAGAAAGGACTGCCTATTAAATGACTAGAACAAATTTCATTTTGTATTTTGTCATCTTAATTATGGCGCTCGCTAAAGTTAATGCTGAACATCAATATCGAAAATTGTTTTCTGAGAATGAGCATCAAAAAGATATTGGTAGGCAACTTGATTTGGAATATAGCCAGTTGCAATTAGAGCAAAGCACATTATCCATGCATTCAAAGATAGAT
>Ga0255147_1000077_pt1 | contig 43468 bp, 50 predicted proteins | sample Atl_Miss_RepA_8h_FD_183034 | JGI IMG/M metagenome (GOLD analysis project Ga0255147, IMG submission 183034) | Freshwater microbial communities from Altamaha River, Georgia, United States - Atl_Miss_RepA_8h | ecosystem: Environmental > Aquatic > Freshwater > River | place: USA: Georgia | collected... | reverse complement strand
AAGCACAATAGCTAGCTCTTGACGTGGAATGACAACAATCTCTTCATCCCGTTGAGGTGCTTTGGGCATCCTAAACGATTGGATAGGGCTTCTTTCAATAAGACCCACATCCTCTTGACTAGCCCAGCGGTAAAGGCTTTTCAAGTACATTGCAACACGACGAGAAGATTGAACTGGTTTTTCTTGTAGTAACCAGGTCATAATCTTACGTCCATCGCTGTTAAAATCTTGGTGCGGACACCGAGAAAGCCACTTTTTTGCTTGTGCGTAGTCAGACGTAAGACTCGTGGCTGCAAGCGAAATTGAACGCTCATCGACGAATTGGTCCCAGGCGTTCATCAGGGTGAGGGTCATGACTAGGATGTTTGAAGGGGATGCACGAATGGTACACCCCCTAGACCAGCCTGTCAAGCCCCTTTAGTGAGTAGGACTACAAGCCTGCAGCGGTGAGGCGACCTTCAAGATCTGCGATCTTTTGAAGAGCTTCCTGCAGCGCAGCCGTCAGCAGCGGCACCAGCTTGGATTGGTCGATGCCTTGGTAGATCGGGTTTCCATCTGCATCCACCTCATCCTTGGTGCCGGTAACGCACTCGGGGACAACGGCCTGAGCTTCGTGGGCGATGAAGCCGTCAACCGTGTTAGTGGGGTCGGCAATGAAGTTGAAACGGCTGGGTTTCAGTTGATTGACACGAGCAACAGCGTCTGACAGTGGGACAACGTTATCCTTGAGACGGTAGTCAGAGGAGGTGTTAAAGGAAGTAGAAGTTCCAGATGTAGAAATGCCGCCAACAACTCCATTGTCATTGTAAAAAGCCAGGTGGCCATAGGAGCCTGTGCCACTACTTCTAGACCTCCAGTAATTTTGACTGTTAAATCCAATCTGCGCTCCAAAATTGCCAGCAGTATTCGGATCTCCTGTAGTATTAAATCTGATGTAACCCTCTTGCGTAATCCTCATCCGCTCCGTCGGGCTGCTCGCTCCATCGGCGGTAGTGGAGAACACTAGGCGGCCTGGCATGTCGTTAGTGCCAGGGGCAGCATCTACCCAGGCGGCAATGCTTGCAGCTCTCCTATCGGCTGTACCGTCTGTACCTTCAAAAATAATGCTGCCCAACAAATCTTCTTGAGCAACTGAAGTTTTAGAGTTAGCAGTTGTTCCTCTGCTACGAGAAATGTAAATAACAGGACCATTATTGGCAGTGGTTCCCATGTTGCCTCTCACCAAGAGGCGTGATGGATCTCCAGCAGTGCCTTCTAATTGAAAGTAAGGGCTGTTGGCATCGTTATCCGTGGTAGCAGCAGAAGACGTGCCAACTAAAAAACGACCTGAACTATCGAACCGGCCTCTTTCGCTGTTGCCTGCATAAAACAGCATGGCACCAGATGCTGAGCCAAGGCGCACGTGACCGATTGTTGTACCAGAGTCCTTAAGTGCAACCCAGTTTTCACTTTGATCCGTCCTAAATGCTGACGAGATTGTGGAACCAGTTGCAGAAACATCTAATGCGTAGCTAGGCGCAGTAGAGCCAATCCCTACTCGTTGCTGGTTATCAATACGCATTGCCTCAACGGCTGCGCTTGACGTATTTCCTGTAAAAAACCGAATGTTGCCAACAGTGTTATTAGTTCCTCTGCATTTCAAATCAAGAAATTCTGATCCAGCGGATGTGTAATTAATTTCTGCTTCGGGGGTTCCGCCAGCGCCAAAACGGATTCCGTTATTGCCTGCAATATGCAGCAAGCTGTTAGGGCTACTAGTCCCCAGACCTAAGCGGCCACTGGAGTCAATTCTGAGTCGCTCAACATCACCAGTCTTAAATACAAGTGCTCCGGATGAGTTAAACATTCCGGTCGCATAGGATCCGCTGCCACTTAAGAAAATGCCGCCGCCATTGCGCGACATATAATCGTTGGCAGTGTATATGTTTCCTGCAACGTGCAAAGGCTGCAAAGGACTGGCTTCACTGACGCCGATGTTGCCACTCGCATTAACAAACAACCGCCCAGTGCCATTAGTCGAGATGGCTACTTGGTCTGCGCCAGGTGAGTAAATGCCGGTGTTGGTGTCGCCAGAGATAAACAGTGAAGGAGAACCAGCAGAGCCTGAGGTAATCCCCAGAGCACCAGTCATGGTATCGCCAGCCAAAGAAACAGTTGTAGTATCTACATAGTTCTTTGTAGCTGCATCTTGAGCAGAGGTAGGATCTGTAACGTTAATAATCTTGTTGCTATTAACATCAAGTTGATCAGCAATAACAACGTTACCAGTACTGCTAGAGATAGTCCGGTTAAGAACATCAAGGTTACCACCAAGTTGAGGAGTAGCATCCGACGCCACATCAAACGCAATAGAACCAGACGGAATGGTAACAAAGCCAAGCTGTTGATCTACTTCAAAGAAATCACCAACACTGAATTTACCGTTATGATCCGTGATAGCAGTCCAAATAGCACCGTTGTTCAACTCAACACGTTGGTTGGCTTCAACAGGAACACCACCATTTTCAGGAAGGGCGTTATAGTTGGTACCAGAACCGACATACTCCATCGTGTGACCACTAGAAGCAATCATGGAACGAAGGAAGAACTCAGCAGTAGCAGGAGTCGTTACAGCACCATTAAGACCCAGGTTAACACTACGATTAACAGGATCTGGACGGCTAATTGTCACATCCCATCCAGCACCATTAGCAACAGCAGAAAGGATTGGATACTCAACACCATTCAGCTCAACCAGCATATTGGGTTGAGGACGGGTTGCATCACCATGCCAAGAAGGATCTGCGGTAGGTGCACCAATGGTAAAGGTAGTAGCACCATCAGCAGCATTAGTACTAAGAGCTGCAGTAAAGACCGGATCAACCGAACGACCATCAGCAATCAAGGAATACCGACCAAAGTCAGAAGTTGAAGCAGCAAGGTTAGCCTGACCGCCATTCAGACACTTGATGTGATAATGAGTAAAGAAAGCATAGGAGCTAGTAGCTTGGCAATAACCGTTATTGGTAACAAGAATGGCAGGACCATCAAGACCGACGTGGGTATAGCTGTCACAAACAATAGAACGAAGCGGTGAGTTAATGGACGGAACATCACCATCAACAATAATGCCACCACCAGTCGGTGCAGAGTCGGTATCACCAGCAGAACCACCAGCAGGACGGTTAGCATTCAGGTTGCTGTTATCAATCTCACTGTCGGAGAAGTTCGTACAATTTTGAATGTACGGAGATTTGATAATAGTTGCATCATTGTAGAATGCAACGTTCCAACCTTGGTTGGGAGGAAGACCAAACGTAGCATCAGGGTCAATAGAACCCACATCACCACGAGTACCAGATGCTTTAAGACCAGTAAAGGTCAAGTTAGCAAGGTAAGAACCGCTGTTAACTTCAAACAAGTTATTGGTTTCAGTTGCAGCAGTAGGATGCACCACACAGCTGCGTAGAGCTTGACCAATCACCGAAACATCACGGCGCTTGATCTGAATGGGCGCAACTTCTTGATAGACACCAGGAGCAACTACAACAACTTGTCCATCACCAGTACCGCCAACAGTCAATTGGAAGCCAGAACCAGTACCACCAAGATTAGTGTTACTTGCAGACAAAACATCACCAATTGAATACTCTTGAAGAGTAGCCACACTGGTAACAGTGGCAACAGTAACAACACCGCCAACAACAGTAATGTTAGCTTGAAGTCCAGTGCCAGAACCTCCAGTCAACGGAACATTGGTGTAAGTTCCAGTCACATAACCGGAACCACCGTTGCTGATTGAAGTAGAAACTTCAGCGTTGATCTGTTCAATAGCAGCTTTAATTGTTTGCTTAGGACGGCTAATACGGTGACCATCATTGGCATTATCACCATTAGCTGCATCAACATAAACAACTTTAGTTTGGCTGGTAAACGTACCACCAGAACTAATACCAATCCAACCACTACCATTCCAAACAGAAAGTGTTTTATCAGCATCATTCTGGAACCAAGTTTTACCTACTTCCCAGTTAGAACCTGTAGGAGTAGCGGTTTGGACAATGGTATCAAAACGACGAGCAGCAGCACTAGCAGTAAAGATGTTGGTATCTGCCGGAGCCGGAGAACCAGCATTCTGTTCTGCATAGGTAATAATGTCTGCATCTTTAATTCGATCGAAATCAATCGAGTTTGATGCAAGACCAAGGGTGATCGTACCGTCACCATCATTGGTAACAGTGATACCAGTACCATCCGTTGCAATGTCACCAGTAATGGCAGCATCAATCATGTCGTCGATCTTTGCCGTAGTGGCAATCGTCGCGTCATCATTAGCCCAAACTTCAGCACTGGTGACAATATCAGATGCTTTGATACGATCAAGATCTATAAGTCCAGCACCCAAACCAAGGGTAATAGTGCCATCGCCATCATTAGTAACGGTAATGCCAGTACCATCGGTGCCAATATCACCAGTGATAGCAGCGTCAATCTTACTATCCACTCGGTTGTCGATAGCAGCAGTCGTTGCAACCGTATCGTCATTATCCGGCCAAACCTCAGCAGAGGTAATGGTCTCAGTAAGTTCATCTTGGAACCGTGCATCAATGGCAGCGGTTGTAGCAATCTGGGAATCAGAGCTGACCCAAGCTTCCGTGCTGTGGATGGTTTGGGTATCGTTATCCCAAGTGTTATTCTTAATTTCTTGAACAGCATAGTTGTTCTGCAAGAAGTCTTCATTCAAGTCCTGAGCACGAATAGCAGAACCAGCAAAGAATGTAGCCTTCAAGCTGTCAACATTAGTGTCCCGATAAATTCTAATAGCGACTCCGTTAGCCGGAGCCGTATTAAACAGGACAGTTGTAGCGTTGGCAAGAGTGTATGCAGTTGTCAGAGTGCCATTAAGACTTACCTTAATGTCATCTTCATCAATGTATTGGAAAGTGAATGCATAGGAAGTGGTTGAACCATTCCCTGTATAAGTGTTTTCAGTTACAGCCATTTACGCTAGTAAGTAATTGGGAATGGGTGGATTAGACTATTTGTTTTTCCATTCAAGTATGGAAACACCACGCTGTTGATATGCTTTATCAAGACCTTGTTCGTACTGACGACGCATTACTTCATCACGGTTGCTTAATTGTACTTCAGCCAATCGCTTAGCACGGTCAAGAGCAACGTCAATCTGGCGATACAGGTTCATCCATTGGTTAGGATCAATACGGGAACCGTTACCACGTTCAGTCTTAATAGATTCACGCCAAGTTTTAGCGTTAGTATCTTGCATGATGCGTTGAAGTTCACGCTTAAAGTAACCTTGTTGACCCATCAAGGAGAACAGCTCAGAACGCTCTTTAGGAGTGTATTCAACACCTTTGGTGCTCTTGTTGAAGCTAGGCCGTGAGTCATATTCAATGTCAAGCAGGAACTGACGTTCAGCAGATTGACCTTCGTACACTTTCATAGGAGACACAGCATTCCATGCCCGTACAAAGAAGTTCTCAGGGTAACCAACTTTAGTACCGTCAATCCAGTCATGCTTATCAGGCAATGCACCTTTGGAATCAACAACATCCAAGAACTTGTTACGGTTACGAAGAAGTTGAGTGAACTCCATATCCAACTCACGCAAAGAAGGTGCCATAAGGCGACCCAGTTCATTACGCGCACCGGACAACGGAGCAAGAGAAGAAGCAAAAGAAGCTGCCCAACGATTCAATGCAGCAGGATCACCACGAAGAACATCGTTCATAGGCTCAATACCAGCAAGCATAGACCTGTTGGTAATCGTTGCTCCTAGTAAGAAACCAAGTTTATTGATTGTTGTTGCAAGATCATTCTCAGTAATGGAATCAAAGTTATCCATTACATCGGCAGTCAAAGACAGGAAATCAGCGATAGGCCCAAGACCATCGTAGCTGTACCATTTACCGTCCCACCCTTTGTAAGTACGAGGTTTCCAGCCAAGTTCTTGACGAACACGATTACGTTCTTTATCGAAATGACCACTACCACGAAGGTTACCATTAAGGAACATAGCCCCTGCTGCAAACATGGTGATAGTACCAATAGCCTTACGACCACGAACTTCTGCACGAAGAGTGTTAAAGGTATCCATCATATTCTCATCAACGGGTAGACCACGCTTGGTGAGAATCTCTTGGACTTCATCAACAGTAAAGTTGCTAAGAGGTTTGTAAGCAATCTCGTTGTATTCCTTAGCAAAGAAGGACCACGGACTGTGCTTATTAGCCATATCCAAAATGTTCACACTCGTGCGTGGAAACATCAGGAACGGCTTCATAGCCGGGTACTGGTTAATAAGGTTAGACAAACCATCAACAGCAGGACTGTCAAGGTTCATAGCAATTTCACGGCTAGCATAATCAACAGCTTTGTTGGTGATCATACCAGTCGAATCAAACATTTCATTGTATTGATCATCCAAAGCTTTTTTCATGCCATCAGCATCAAGCTTTCGACCACCATCAATAAACTTGTCGTAGATGCGACCACGTGCTTCAGCATTGGCAATCATAGCCCGTGCAAAACCGTCAAAAGCTGTCATCATGTTTGGACCAAAACGAAGCCACGGGTGGTTTGCTAAATCGTTAAGTGCTTCTGCTTTGTTGTACAAAGCCATTGGACCATCATTACCACGTTGCTGAGACGCCAAAGCATACGAATGAAGAATGTCCATTGTTGCTTCGTTTTTCTGCACAAGGTCATCACGCATGATGTATCCAACAGAAGTTGGGTCAGTAGCCGCTTTACGGTAAACATCAGTCATGTGCTTCAGACCCTTTTGTAGAGTATCAGCAAATGCGGAGTATTGATACCAACCACGCTTTAAAGTCTTAACGTCACCAGCAATAGCAGCACCACCAAGAACAGCAATAGGCTTCTCAAGCAACAAAGCAGCGTTAGCAAAACCAGCTTTTAATGGAGTAGAAACAGAGGTAAGAACAGAGTTGTAGATGTTACTCCACATACCCTGAACAATGACGTTAGGTAGTTCTGGATTACCATCAACAAAGAACTTAGGGAACCAATCCCCAAGAGTTTGATCCACGTACCTGTTCAGCTTAGACATGGTATCAATGTTGCCATCCGTAAACTCCCATGCCATTTGCAATGGCTTAAGGTATTCAGGACGCTCCTTAGATACTTGACGAAGGGTATCGACAGTACGCTTAGCACGATCAATGATTTCTTGATCGGTAGCTTTCTTAGTTTCGTTGAAGCTTTCAACCATCTGTTGAACCTTACCAAAATCTTTCTCGTTAAGGTGAGCGTAGATTTGCTTAAGGCTATTCAGACCTTGACCACGAAGTTGCTTAGCGCGACCTTGGACAACAGTAAGGTATTCAATCTTATCAAGGATCTGTTCTTGTGCTCGTTCAATAGCACCGGTACCATCCATCAAACGTGCACCTTCTGCAAGGTCAGCAATTTGACCACCAAGAGACGTAGCTAGATAACCTTGAACACGAACGGTATCCAAGTTAATGTACTCATCCCGTAAAGTACGAAGAGCCTGCAACGAAGCAGTAAAAGCAATGTCACCTTTGGTATCAACAGCAATCCGTTCGACACCATCAACAACACTAGAAAACTCTTTAAAAACCTTTTGCATTTCCGTTACATCCATACGAGGATCCAACAGAATCTTACTAAGGCGATCACCTTCTGCAATCACATCAGCTGTTGTGATGGTGGCTTCATCACCCAGCATCACTTTGTATTTACCAGCAGAAGTAAAAGAATCTTTAAGTGCCTGGTCTACTTCATCGAACTTAGAAGGATCAGCGGTTCTAAGAACATACTTTGCAGCAGTTTCAGACATGAAATTACGAAGTCGTCCATAAACAGTTCCATAATTTCTAGAAATCCGTACTTGGTCAATGCCAGCGCCGACGACTCCCATCGAGTCCACACCACGGATACCTTCTTCATCAATGTCAAAAGCATTATGTGTACCGAGATAGGGGCCAAGTTTACCAGTGACTTCTCCGTAGACTCCACGTTCATCAAGAGCCTCTTCCCGACGACCAGCAGATTCAAGAACTTCATCTTCAACGGTTACTGCTCCTGTTTCATGCTGCCTTTTAAAGTTAACAGCTCTTTCATCTAAAGGAATAAAGCTAGTAGCTTCTTTTGTTTTAAGAGTAGCACGAATCAGTTTACCAGCACCAACCAGAAAATCAGTGAAGATACCAAGACCAACACCTTCATTAACGTTCTTAGCACGGATCACATCAGGTGAGTCACCGTCAACGGTTGCCCAGTCATCAGAGATCCAGCTAAAGGTTTTGGGGAACATCTTTTTAAGTGTCCCCTGAAGGTTGTCGTCGGTTTCGTTGAGTTTATTGGTAGCATCAACAAAAGCACCAGAACCAGCTGCAATACCAGCTTCACCTAACCACTTAACCAGTGCATTCTTACCAAGTTCCCACTTAACCTTAGCGTTAGCAGCAGACGCTGCACCACCAAGACCACGAGTGATTAGAACAGTAGGAAGTACAACAGAAGAGATTTCCCGTGCAGCTTGGAACAGCTCATTCTTAAACTTAGGGATCTTAGGAAGATCAGGAGTAGGAAGAACATTGTAAAGATCTACTGCCCAGTCAACCATACCGGTTGGGGCAGCCAGACCACCTTCAAAGATGTTACGAGCAGCTTGTCCCACATCTTGTGGAATAATGCTAGTAGACTCTTCTTCTTTAGCTTCAGGTTTAGCTTGTTGCTGCTGACTAGGCGTACCAGGTTTAGCAGCAGGAGTTGCAGAAGCAGCCTGTTGTTCGGCTGCTTGCATAATTTGAACAGTTTGTTCGGATTGAGCCTTATCTTGAAGCAATTGATTTTTAATGTCATCGCTCAAAGGCTCATCCTTAGCGTTGAACTCCTCGTAAGGATTGTACATTGTTATACTTTTGTACCGTGTAAGAATTGAAAGCGTCTGCCGTCGGGAAGTTCAATAATGAGATGGTCGGTACCTTCATCACCTTTGAATGTATCGACAACTTTAGCTCCATTTTTCAGCCTCACTGGCGTACCAGATGGTGCTGCATAATCAATACCGAATGATGCACGTGAGCGGTGACGTGCTTCATCATCAGTAATTTTTGTGCCTTTAGAAAGAGATTTCCACTTACCATTTACATTAACTTCTACAAAGCTATCAACCTCAGTCGGTTGAATCTTGGAGAAACCAGTAGTAGTAATAGTACCTCTATCAACACGTTTCAAATCAAGGTGAGGACCCGTAGATCCATACCCAAGACTTCCGATCTTATAGACAACGGAAGGACGCATAGTTGCAGGATCACGCCAAGCAGAGCCGTAGCCGTACTTAGCAGCAGATTTGAGAACCTTGGGAAGATAATCCCTGTTCTCTTGAGATTTACCAATGCCGCCAAGACCACTGTTGTAGGCTTGAATAGCACGATTAACATCACCACCGGTAGCCGCAATCAAACCCTTAAGGTGTTTGGCTGCATAGTTAATGCTCGCTACAGGATCGTCATAGTTTACACCAGGATGATACTCTGGCATGATTTGAGCGATACCTCTAGCACCCGCACTAGACCGAGTTCTACCGTAAATAACATCATCACGCCAACTCGATTCAACTTCAAGAATACCAGTAAGGATAGCAGGATCAATACCATTGGCCGCTGCAGCCTTCTGTATGGTGCTTCCGAAGCCTTTAGGTACAACTGCTGGCTGGAAGCTTCCCATGCTGCTCAGAGCCCGTACAGAGCGGTTATACGTCGGTAGACGATTGAGCAGTGACTGCATCTGAGTGGACATGGTTGTATTAGCTATTTCCAAAGATTGAGGAACAGCTAACGGACGCATACCTGCAGCATCACGTTGACGATTGATAACTTCAAGACCGGTAATACCTAATTTAGATCCCCAGTATTGAGCCTCAAAAGGTATCTTCCAACCGGGTTCACCGTAACCATCTTCAATTGCAGTTAGCTCTGCAGCGTTGAAGATAAGACCAGGTTTCTTGTTAAGAGAAGCTTTACCTCCTCCAAGAAATGAATCGTTAATCTTCTTTAGCTTTCCATTGATAGCAGCAGAGGTTTTAGCGTTGCCAAGACTAAAGCTAGAGAAGTTACCATTTTTATCAATGGCATAACGACCACCAGCATCAAACTCAGCCATTACTTCAGTAACGGCTTGGTTAGCAGCTTGAGCAGCGTTTAGCTCTCCAGTTGCTACATACTCAGAAACCTTACGGTTAAACTTAGCTTGAAGCTCACCAATCACAAGAGTAGCCATGCCACTAGCAGAACCATCTGGAGAAACCTTCACACGAGGATTAGTTTTAACGTGGTTCTCAATGGCTTTGAGTTGAGTTTTAAATTGACCAGTAGTAGACCTAGAAGCTTCTTGTTTCTTAGCTGCATCCATCCACTTGGTTTGTGTTTTCCAAGGGGCTTGTGCAACCATCTCAGTAGTGAGAAGGTTCTGCTCAGCAAGCTTTTCAAACCTATCATTCAACTCTTGCTCAGCTTTAGCATCAATACCGTAAGTAGATTCTAGTTGTTTAAGATAAGAGCTTTCTTTGCCGTACTTATCAAAGTATTGTTGTTGTGCACCTTTGATGTTAGCCTCAGTGGCTTCATCAGGGTTATTACGGAAATACTCTTCTAGTTGTTGCTCACCTTGTTTGGCAAGCATTTCACGGTCAGCTTCATCAGCAGCAAAGTTAGCACGTGCATTAGCAGCACGCTCTTTGTCAAAGGCTAGAAATTGAGTTTTCCAACGAGTACCGACAGCAGTTCCAGATTCAGGATCTACAGTATTTTTAATGTTGTTATAGCGTTCAAGCGATAATTCACCTGCTTTATCTAGGTTACCCAGATGCTTCCAGAACTCTGACCAAGCACCACGCAATCCAAGATGATTACCCCGTGCATCAACAGTCGCAGACATACGACGAACCCAAGCTAGTGGGTCGTTATCGACTAGCAGTTCTGCATCTGCAAGCTCACGGGTCTTAAACGATTCATTCTGAGCAAACTCAAAACGAGCTTCACCAATAACATCAGTCCTTGCTTTCCGCATAGACGGGAAAGCATGTTCATTAAGAAGAGTGGTGTTAACACCTACAAGACCATATTGTTTGTAGAACTCAGAGTTGAGTGCACGAACAGCTTGGGCGGTTCTGACTGGATCACCTTTAGCTTCAGATGGAGTGAAAACAGTACCATCCTTCAAACGAATTTGAAGAGTGTTGTTGTTTTGAAGTTGATCTTCAAGCCAAGGTTTGTAAGCATCACCAGCTTGCTTAGCCATTGCACGGGTGAACCCGATCTTTTCATAATGACCGAGTTTTTTGTACAGGTTAGCAACTTCAAATGGTTCGCCTTTAGCAAGTGCATCGTTAGCTGTGATTTGCATTGCTGCATCACCAAGCTTAGCACGGTTAAGGGTTTCAGTGTACTCTTGCCACTCTTCAAATGTAGCACCGGCTTCCAAGGCTTTATTCATGCCTCGTTCCATGCCAGCTTCGGCGTACATCTCTACACCAGCTTGAACGACTTTACCCAGGGTCTCAGAGAACTGAACCATCCGAGAACCTTCTTCAAGGTTTAAACGGTTAGCAAGATCTTGAAGTTTAGCTGTTTCGTTAAGTGCATCACCCTCAGCTTTGATGTTAGAAAGCTCAACTTGTTTGTTACGCTCAAGTTGGTCAGTCTGATCGGTTAATTGAAGAGGATTGAACCCTTGGCGTTCTATCGGGCTTTGATAGCCTTGTTGTAGTTGTAGTTCTTTAGATAGTGCCATAGTTTAACCTTTTGCCATTGTTCGACCAACAGACATAGCAGTAGAAGCACCGCCAACCAATGCATTCATAATTGTCAATCCTGCATTAGGACTGAATGGTTGACTGGGCATAGCTGCTGCAGTAAACTGTTGAAGCTCAGGAAGAATACCAAGATCTCCATAAGCATTGAAAACGGATTGAGTAGCTTGCCGACCAAGTGCTTGACGGCTTCTACCTGTTTGACCAACAACACCTGCAAGCCTTTCAGCTTCCATGGCAGCATTGCGACCAAACGTACCAAGTGTTCCAAGAACATCAGCACGTTGGCGTGAACGGCTACTACCTTCAAAAGCTGCACGGTTAAATCCAACAGCTTGTGACAATGCTGCTAATTGACCTTGACGAGAATAAGCAGATTGAGCAAACGCTTGACCTAATTCACGTTGCAGATCTTCACCAGCACGAGCAAAGTCTTCTTGAATGAATCCAAGGTTTTGAGCAAAGCGTCCAGTTTGATAACCATAAATGTCAGCAGTGCGCTTGTTAGAAGCAGCAATCAACTTGGCATTTAATTGGTTCTCACGTAGAACTCTATCCTTTTCTTGTTGATACTGTTGTTGCCGTTGGCGGCTTTCTTGGCTAGCTCCAAACAATGACTGTCCAATAGACAGTGCGCCCATAATACTGGCGCTTACTGGTTCAAATGCTACCATAATTTACCTTTGCAAATTCCACATAATAGATGTTTCGTGTGTCGCATAGCACGACGTTGATAACCTTGAAACCAATGAGCTTCAAGAACTTTCTTAGATTATTGTTCTGAATATCTACTCGGTTCCAAAGAACTGGTCCCAAGGTCTTTACAAACTCTCTTGCCCATTTGATAAAAGCTTTGGGGTGCTTACGGACTTCATGTGTCATGTTCATCCATACACACCCTTCAGCAGTTACACCAAACAACGCAGCAGGTTTGTCGTCAGGACTAATTAGAAAGAAGGTTTTACTTTCGAGTACATCATACGACATACAAAGAACTGGATTGATACCAGCTCTAAAGAAATCAGCTACACCTTCTTCCAATAAGTCTTTAGCTATCACAGGTACATCTTCTAAAGCAGCAGGTCTTACTTTAAAGCCTGAGGTGGAATTGCTCATAAATTAAGATCCTCGGTAGAAACGATTGCTATACTTACCTTCCCACGTCATGTCTAAAAGACTCACAGGAAATGGAGTATCTCCAATAATTCGGATAGCAGTGTTTTTGTTACGTTGATAAATAGGGACAACGTGTACAGAATCAGCAGAAAGATTAACGTTGTTTAAAACGTAGGTATTAGGTAAAGTAGTAGACACTACATTCTCCCACGTTGGAATACCAGTCAAATCAATTTCATAAGTTACAGGACCGCTAAGACCTGTAGCAACGTTGATTCGATGAAGAATAAGATCAGCAGTTTGATCACTGCTTACATAACTTCCTTCACTTTTAGTGATGTAAAATTTAGGGAGTTCCAGAGACATTTCATACTGGTATCCAATAATCAGATCACGTCCACGATAGTCTCCAGCAATGTCTGCATAGTAAGCACCTGCTGTACCTGCTACAGTTGGTTCTAATACAGCACCAACGGATTGACTTGAAGTAGCGTTGCTACCACCGATGTACCCACCAAGAGCTACAACTACAAAAGTTTTACCGCTTGCAGTTTCATACGGAAGAAAAATGCGAGTAGTATCAGCGTTGGAGTCATAGGTACGATAAGGGTTAATGGACCAGTAATCCAAAAACACATCAGTTTTCTCACCAGTAGGAAGAGTCAAAAACCCTTCATCACTAGATTGACGAAGATTAAATGCTTGAACTTCAACTTCAGTTCCATTAGCAACAATTGCATAGTAAGTACTTTGGTCAAAGAATTGATCAAGTAACGTACCAGTTAAAGTCCACTTATACCAAGACTGAACACGCTTTTCACTAAGCTGTAAAAAACGGTATTGATAAATAGTGCTGTTCCCAATAGTTCCAAGAGAAATAATGGATGCAGCTGCAGACGAGATAAGGCTGTCAATTGTGCTTGGAATAAGTTCAGGGATGTTATAGGTTAGTTCCTCAGCAAGAGGAGGACTATCGTTCCTAATATCTACAAGGTTAAAGAGTTTAGTATAAAGAGGTGTTTTAGCAATAAAGTTAGTAGAGATACCGGTTGATACAGCTTCAATATCAGCCTCACACTCATACGACGACATAGTGTTAATCTTTGCCGTCTTAGGACTCAAAATGTCAGAGTCAGTGCTTAGCAAGAATTGTTCAGTGTTACCAAATAGAATCAGACCAACAGCAGTAGGTCGGACATAATTCAAAGTAACTGGCTTAGCGGTTGATGCCGAAATATCAATCGGGTCATCATCTGTAGCAGTAAGAGCGGTAGTGTTAAAGAAGTTGAACAGGTCACCTGCTCTACTCATTGTCACGGTTTCATTGGACAAGAACCCAAGGCGGTTCCTATACAAGAACATGTGACGAATAGTTGTACCGACAAAACTAGGATTGGGATTAGTAGTAAGATCACCAATCAATCTTTCATCCCAAGTTACTGGTCCATAAGTAAAGGAGCCATCAGTTTGCCGGACCAATTGGTGAGGCATGGTGAGGGGATCAAACCTATATGTAATTCCAGGTCCAACCGTTTCTTCCCATGTACCTACACCATAAGTAGCACCGGAAGAAGAGTTAAATTTAAGCCACATATCATCAACTTCCACATCACCAGAGTTGACAACTTTGACTACATAACCATCTTTAGCTTGGCTAGGCAAAGCGGAAACCGTTGCAACAGTTTCTTGGAAAGCATACATTGCATCTTGTGATGGACCGCCTACAACTTCAATGGTAAAGGCAGCAGTACAACTAATGTAAATACCAGCACCAACTCTTACAGCAGTGTAAGTTTTACCACCAAAAGTTTGACCATTAATATCACCAACAAGGTCACTAAGAATCTGATCTACATCACCACCTGAACCAGCATTATAAGAACCACGAAGAGTGCCATCAAGCTTAATTTGATAGTGACCAGTGCCAACAATACTAAGAACAACAAAAGCTTGATGAGGAAGAGCAGCAGTGGTAGTTGCTGCATCCATTTGGACTGTTTTAGCTTTGTTTAATACAAATGTGTAATCATTAAGCGTTAGAACTTCAATGTCCTCAGGGTCAGCATCTTTGAGATAAGCATTAGCAGGAACAGTAGTGATAGCACAGTCATTAACTTCAGTGTTGTAAAGACCAAGCTTGGTTGCTTCATCAGCTACAGCGTTACTGTAGTTGGTCTGAGCATTATTCATTGCAGCCAAGGCAGTAGCCAGTTGACCAGCAGTGTGTGTAGCTGCTACCGTATGAATCGCTGTAAAGACTCTGTAACCCTCTGCAGCAAGCTTTGGATGCTCATCGGTACGTTCGGTACCAAGAGTATATCCAGCGGGCAAGGAGACGCTTGTAGACACCACTGTGTCAGCGTTCTTAACTACATAAACCCCATCAGCATTTTTTGTGATACCTGAATACAGGTAAACTTCGTAAAAAGTGTTTGGTGTAGCAGAAGGAATGTAATTGTACTTTACATCAAACAATTCTTCTGTAGTGGCATTCTGTCCGGCAAGAGCTTCAGCGTAATTAGATTGAGCGGTATGAAGTTCTGTAAGCCTAGTTTTCCTGACGTTTACTGCTGCATTGTAATTAGCAAGTGTAGTTTTTACATCTGCAATAACACACGTACCAGGAACACCTGTATTACTACCCATGTTAACAGCACGGGGGGAACCATCTGATAGGCTCCAAATACGAAATACATTGTTTGCATATTGAGCAACGTATTTCTCATCCTGATCCCTAAGAATCGAAAACCAACGACCAGTAGTGGCAGCGTTTGTCAACGACTCAATGTATTCACCACCAGGACGCTTCAACATACCCAACGCAAAGTCAGGCAAGGTATTCACTGCATCTCTGACTTGTCCAGGAAACTTCCTGCTATCAGGTTGTTGAGAGATACCAAGAAAAAGGTTTGGGATTCTCTGGGAAATGGTACTCATCGCATCAAAGCTTGATAAGGTTGATAACTTGTGTAGTAATTCTGACCATCCTTAAAACCAAACATCGAGTAATCCCCTTGGTTGCATTCATATTCAATGGCTGCAGCACGGGTATAGACTTCTTGTTCAGCAAGGAGTTTGTTGATCTCTTGATCACCAATTAACTTGGTGGCACACATACGAGCAGCACGAGCAGTGATGTACGTTTGAATAGCAGGGGGTACATCAGTGAAATCAAAGTACCAGGTCAGATCAACGTGAACAGGTTCAGTAAAAGTAAATGTATGATGAAGACGGTCATACAACTTTCCATCACGGCGTACTAAATCAAACTCATTTTTATGATGTTCGACATTAGCATCCATTTGAAGGACATTGTACGGATATAAAATTTGATTAGTGATTGAATCTGGAACCATCTCGTAGTCCCGTTCTGTGTTAAAGATCCAACCTTCAGATTGAACTTGACGATTGATTTCTCTAAGAGTATTCAGAACAATGGATACTTCGGGGTTCTGTAGATCCAGCGTGGTGACAGGAGCCTGTCCCACAGAGCTTAGTATTTGATTAACAGCATCCAGTTCGGTGGACACAGCATAAGTAGGAAAGGGCATAGTACCTATCAGAAATTAAAAAAAAGGGGACCCCGAAGGATCCCCAATGTTGAGTACGAAAAGAATCAGAACTCAGAAGGTGCAGTAGCGCCCACATACAGCTCAACAGCTGCAGCAGGGTTCAGGTAATCAGCACCCATAGCCAGACGGCCAAGGATAACGTCACCCTGGTAGATCACCGACACGTCACCGCTGGTCACTTGCACTTGAGGACCAATTGCCTCAACCACACCAGCAGCTTCCTTCTGGAAGATCAGACCACAGGACTTGGTACCAACTTCAGCAGCGGTACCGTAGTCGTTCTTGATACCGGTCACAGCACCGTCAGCGTTCTCCAGGGCAGGACCCACGAAGCTACCAACGTTACCAGGAGAAGTCTCACCGGTAGTACCGCCGTACTTGGTACCATAGTTGCCCAGGAAGGGGATGTTCATGGACTTGTAGATCTTGATACCGGCAATCTCAATGATGCCGTTACCCTTTTGCAGGGAATCACCTTGAACATCGCGGTTCACGAGACCGTTAGAACCGATGGCTTGGATCAGAGCGTAGTACTGGCGGGGGTTCAGAACACCCACACGACCGTCGCTGCTGACACCTTTCTCATCCATAGCGGCTGCAGCGTCATAGAACGCATTAACCAGAGCAGTGGAATCAAAAGCATCCGAATCGTTGGCAGAAGAACCAACGCGGATTTGGGTACCACCAGGCTCAACGAAGCTGGCTTTGGTGATGGGGCTAGCCTTACGTGCACCGCGAGCGATAGCACGGAAGATGTAGCGGTCATACTTCTCAGCAAGAGCATAACCGATCTTGCGAGAGATCTCCGAACGCAGATCGTAGTGAGCCAGTACTTCGTCAAGCTCATACACAAAAGCCGAAGAAATCAGAAGGTCATCACAGGTGATGGTCTTCTCAGCCACCGGAGGTGCAGCATCGCTGTTACCCAGGATAGCGTTGCCAGGAGTATGGAACTCGGCAGTGGTGCGACCCGTGTAGATGAACTGCAGAGACTTGCCGTTCTTCAGGGTACGCTTCATAACCAGATCACGAGCAATCGACTCGTACTGGAAACCTTTGAACATCTCACCAGAAAAGAGGGTGAGATACAGAGCACGGGCATCACCCGCACCATTAGATTGACCAGGACGAGTCAGGCTCGTGGTCAAAGAGGAAGTTTGATGTGCCATTGATAGAGAGAAAGAAGTTTGTTACTTGCTCTCAAACGTTTGAGAAAAAAATTGTGTAGCCATATTGTGTTGTCGTCTTTCCGACTGTCAACGGCTAAGGGTATCGGCGTACCGGCCTCAGCCAATGAAAGGGGAGTCCGACTCTGAGGTGCTCCCCTAACGATTCACTCAGTTTCTTCCTGAGTTTGTTCTTCTTCAGTTTGTGGTTCTTCTTCTTTTACTTCAGGCTCAGGAGTGTAACGAGTTACAAAGGCTTGAAGCTTAGAGGATTGGTGTGACATAATCAGCCGATGACTGGAGCCACCAAGGCGACTGGAGTTGTCTCAGCAGCAGCAAGGTCCAGAGGGAAGTTGTGAGCGTTTCTTTCGTGCATGACTTCAAAGCCGAGGTTGGCTTTGTTAAGAATGTCTGCCCAAGTATCCACAACATGTCCCTGGTTATCAATAAGGGACTGGTTAAAATTAAAGCCGTTAAGATTGAAAGCCATCGTAGACACGCCAAGAGCAGCGAACCAGATACCAACAACAGGCCAAGCAGCCAGAAAAAAGTGAAGGCTGCGGCTATTGTTAAAGCTCGCATACTGGAAGATAAGACGCCCGAAGTAGCCATGTGCCGCTACGATGTTGTAAGTTTCTTCTTCTTGTCCAAACTTGTAACCATAATTCTGAGAGATTTCCTCAGTGGTTTCACGGATAAGAGAAGACGTGACAAGGCTACCGTGCATAGCACTAAACAAGCTACCCCCAAATACACCAGCAACTCCCAACATGTGGAAAGGATGCATGAGGATATTGTGTTCAGCTTGGAAGACCAGCATGTAATTAAACGTGCCGGAGATACCGAGAGGCATTGCATCGGAGAAAGATCCTTGACCGAAGGGGTAGATGAGGAACACTGCAGTAGCAGCTGCAACCGGAGCAGAGTAAGCAACGAAGATCCAGGGACGCATCCCTAGTCGATAGCTAAGTTCCCACTCTCGTCCCATGTAAGCATAGATGCCAATGAGGAAGTGGAAGACTGTGAGTTGGAACGGACCCCCGTTGTAGAGCCATTCATCAAGTGAACCAGCTTCCCAAATTGGGTAGAAGTGTAGTCCGATGGCATTGCTGCTCGGAATGACGGCTCCCGATATGATGTTGTTTCCATAGAGAAGAGACCCAGATACAGGCTCGCGGATGCCATCAATGTCCGTAGGAGGAGCAGCAATGAAAGCCAGAATAAAGCAAGTAGCTGCTGCGAGTAAACAGGGAATCATTAGAACACCGAAGTGTCCCACATAAAGACGGTTGTTAGTGGATGTAATCCATCCAAGGTATTTATCCCAGATGTTTGAACTCTTCTGAGGAAGAGCGAGAGTTGCGTTCATCGTAGTAATCGAAAACATCTAATGCCTTATGGGCACGACGGTCACCCAAATATGGAAGCATTAAATTTAGCAATCGAGTAACATCTTGTTTGTTCCCTACTTGCCATTTCCAAGCGTCTTTATTTTGATGAGGCCGACGCGGGCAATACGTAATTTTGTTGTTTATACAATCAGCAAGACGAGCGAATTTAAGTAAAACATCGTGATCTGTACTGACTAACTGAAGGTAGCAATAACCTTTTTTCTGACTAATGGAGATAGACCCTTCGCCCTCAAAGAGTCCAGCCATCCATGCGGTATCCGCGATTGTAGTATTCATTTGAAGTTAGTTAAGACGGGTTACTTTTACCCTTCCAACTCCAGAGTTAGTGAGACCGATTGCATCAGCCGCACCTTTACTGAGATCTAAACCCCTATCATAAGCATAGGGACCGCGATCATTGACCCGAACAACGGCACACCCACGATAACAAACTTTTAGTTTAGTACCGAAGGGGAGTGTCTTGTGCGCTGCAGTAAGGCCGTTTTGATTGTATCGTTCACCGTTAGCGGTGAGGTTTCCGTGGAAGCCAGGACCATACCAACTGGTGATCACCGACAGAGTAGTTAGAATAGGAATCATGAGAAATTAGCAAAGAACTTTTATATTGCTTACTTCTTCAGTTGAGCGTAGCGAAACGCTCGTTGTCCCGTCAAAACACTCGCAGTAATGACGGGACTTGTTGCGTCGTTTGCGGACGTTTCAATGCGTCTTTTGCGGAGCCTATTTCTTCTTGGCAGTCTTAGCTGCTTGCTTGAATTGCTTAGCAGTAGGAGCACCAGCAGAGCCAGGCTTCCTCATCTTTTCACCACTGCCTTCTTCAATGCGTTTCCGCTTGGCATGGATGTTTGCGTAGAGACCTTGTTTAGCCATTACTTTTTCTTTTTAGATTTACCAGCTTTGCTAAGTGCAATGGCTACCGCTTGTTTTTGTGGGTAGCCTTCACCCTTAAGTTTACTGATGTTAGAGGAGACAGCTTTATCGGATTTACCTTTCTTAAGAGGCATTACCAGATACCAGGAATAATTTGACCAGTCAGTGCGTAAGCACCCAAAGCAGCCACGATGCCAAGCATAGCCAGGCGACCATTGAGCTGTTCAGCACGTTCATTATGTGGAACGGAATAATTGTGATCAGGATACATACTATCAAAACTCAAGATCAGAGCGTGCAAGTTTATCAATCACATCTTGACGGTAGGCAGGGTCTTGGTCGTAGCGCCGATCAGCCATAGCTTGAATAAGTTCAGCTTGACTACGGAATACATCTTGTGAACGTGCTGGCTTACCGCTCAGCATTTCTCCTTCTACTCCCACAGCATCAGTGTAACGATAGTATAATGCTTGCAGTGCAAGCTGAATAGCGTTGGTGTTGCCCGATTCAATAAGAGAATCAAAAGCTTCAATTTCTCCTTCGCTAAAGTTTTCAGCTGCCCAACTGGTCAACTGATTGTAAGCGGCTTGACCGCCTACCATGTTTTGAAGTTGGTTAACTTCTTCGTTGCTCAACTCCCTACCAGATTGAGAGGGTTGTTGAGCTTGCATTTCAAAATAGGCTTGCACCAAATCTTGAGATGACATTTGGGAAAAAGCTTCAAGAGTTTCAGCACTCAGTTCCCCTGTCTCTGAATACTCATCACCAGCAATGGCAAATAAGTCGGACAAGGCACTGTAATCTTCACTCTCTTCAGATTCTTCAACTGGTTCATCATCGTAAGATTCTTCTGCAGACTCTTCACGATTACCTCCAAGCTTCTTTTCAAGCTCCATATAAGCTCGTTCAAGCTCTTCAGCATTTTTATATTTACCAGCCAACATGCCTTCATGTTGTTCCATCAACTCTTTGCCGATAGCAAGAGATTCAGCTTCATCGGATTCGATGGAAGACATTACTTCTGCATCGGGGGTGGGATCAAAGCTTAGAATTTCAGACATAAAATTTTATTGCATTGGTGGAGCGGATTGAGTACCAAGGTATTGAGCAATGGCATCTTCCGCGTTGGGGTTCTTGGATGGGTCAGCGATAGGAGCTTTAAGCATATCGGGCATCTGTTGCATTTGCAGCATCTGTTGCTGCTGTGCCATAGCCCCTTGACGCTCCTGTTGACGTTGATCCATCGACTTAACAAGATTCAATACATCAATACCTTGTGCAGCTGCCAAGCGTTTGATAGCTTCATCTGCATTGATATACTGCATCATTGCCTCAGGACCAAGTGCCTGAGAGATTGTTGCAATGAAGGTGGTAAGAGATTCACGATCTTGTCCTCTACCAAGAGCATTGATACCAGCAACGATGGTTGGGTTCACAAGATCTTTAGGGATCCGGGGAAGTTCACCTGAACGTTGGAGGACCAATAGCTTACGGTTAAGGTAAGGAATAAGGAACTCAACAGTCAACAGGGAGAATAGTCCCCCCAAGGATTGTTCGAGTTCGAGTTGAGTAAGGCGAACCTCTTCAGCTGTAGTGCGTTCTGATTGCCTTACAGAAAGAATCAGGAATGCCTCAGAGATTCTACGCTCAAGAGTTGCAGCAAGATTAGCTGCAGTACTGAAGTCAGCGGTCTTACCCACTTGGATAACACCAATGTCATCAGGCCGTCCTTGAACGATCGCACCGTTGCCTGCTTGGGCGATGGTCTGGGGTTTAGTCGTGCTTGAGGGTGATACCACGAAGACGACCTTAGCGGCTGCTGCAGAGCCTTCTACGAGTGCCTGAGAGAGTGCATCAAGTGACTTGAGATCACCCAGAAATTCTTCGACTCTACCTCGTCCGTAGTTCTCACCATCAACAGAGTTGAAACGAAGGACTAGCCAAGGGTTAGCATCCTTCGGAGCTTTACCTTCTGTACCTTGAATCTTTTTACCGTACGCTTCTTGATGCCACAACCAACGGTTGTTGTCAAGACGTACGTGAGTATAAACCTCTACGTCATCTTCGTAAGCGTAGTTACGATCATTGACTTGATGAGGTTTCTCTTGAAGCTCTTTAGGAAGAAGCTTTTTATTAATCAGTTCTTTGGTGACGATCTCAATTACGTTACCATTACCATCACGTTCAACCACATAGCGGTTTAATGGATAGTGCTTCAACCCATCCTTACCCATGTAGATAAGAGCGTTACCACCAACAACAAGATGTTTGATGGCTTGGTGAACAACGACACGATCACTGGAAGCAGCGATAGAGTCCATTACCATTCGCTCAATCTTGGCAAAGCTTAGGTCAAGCTCAGAACGGATCTCAGCAGGCAAATCAGTGCCTAGCTTATCATCACGAATTTGAAGCTTAAAGAAAGTAGTTTGTGGGGGAAGCAGTGCAAGCATAAGCTTAGCTGCCAATGTAACTACTGACTTAGCACCTACTGATTGCCAAGGTTGTTTAAGGGACTTGTGGGAAATCCTATGCTCATCACGCTGGATGAGATAAGGAATTGTAAGCTCAGAGCATTCAACCGCAGTTTGGAGAAAGTTAGTACGGTAGCTACTTAGATGATCGTACCTTGATTTAGCGTCCATCTAATTAACCAATGTTAGTTCCGCTTGCACCCATGTCAATGTTAGTGCCAGGGGTACGATTGATACGAAGTGATGCAATACCAGTTGCAGCTCCAGGAGCTTTCTGACGTGTACGCATAAGGGGAGTTGTAGCTTCAGCAGCCGTTTTAACTTTGAAAGGTACTTTAGAACTTTCAGCAATCATTTTCAAAGCTTCTTGTTGACGCTTGTCTGCTTCAGCCTGCAGCTGCTGCATACGAGCTTGTTCAGCTTGGCGATCACGTTCAGCTTGTTCAATGATGTTACGTTGAGCAGTTTCTGCTCGCATTTGTTCTTGTTGGCGGTGGTGTTCGCGCCTAGCGGCTCCTCCTCCACACATAATGTTAATCCTCTTGTGTAAGACGTGTACGAATCCACTCCACAACACTTGCTTGACCAGACCGATACATGATCTGGTTAAGCGGAGTGTCAGGAGTAGGGTTGATTGGTGGATAAAGATCCTCTAGCTCAGCCAACAACTTTTCAACAGTCAGAAGGTTAAGCGTATTGAGGGAGGTTAGGGTTTGCATGTTCAAAGAACGCTGGCATACGTGCCCGCTTGGTATCGGAAAGCTCAGGAGCTTTACCTTCATACATCAGACGATCACTACTATCCAGCCAGAATTTTTTGTTCAGATATTTATTAGGGTTGTTAGCCTTGAGAGGCTGCATCACCCAGCTTATAGTGGCTTTACGGAGCCGATCCAAAGAAGGACTCCAATCGAGGTTAAGCTCACGACAAACCAAACTATTTGTGGCAACGTGCACTTGTTCATCTCTGGAAATGTCAGCACTTACTGTTCGGAGACCAGCATCACCGTTAAATCTGAAGAATGGGAGGAGCACGAAGAAAATTGCACGTTCGGCAACCAGCGCCTTGAGGAGCGTGTGATCTGGATGAGAAACCCAGGCGTCCCGCAGATTCTTTGCTTCGGCTTCAGCTTTTTCATCAACGCCGATAGCATTGGCGATGTAACCGAGTGCAAGGTCGTGGTTCTCTTCGTCCTTGATATTGGACAGAAGGAGATCCCGTGCCATTTGTGGTACTTCAGTTTTAAGTGCATCATGGATAAAGTCTCCTACCGGAAGCTCCATATGTCGGATTGCCAAAGCACGGTAGATAGTTTCTTCCGCACCTTCAGCCAGTTTACCCGCAGTCGTTTGAACAGGGGTCCAAGTTCTTTTTCTTTCAAGTAGTTTTTGATAAGGGTTCATTCGCCGCAATTACAATCAGGTGCAGGGTTATCATCCCTGTCGTACAAAATGGACTCCAGGTAGGCATCTACTTCTGACTCGTCCAATGCGGCATATGCGCTGGTCTTGTCTTGAGTATCACCCATAACCTGAAGCGAATAATAAAGGGAGGTTTGCTCAGAGGCAAGCCACTCTTCGATAAACGCTTCGTCATAGGTGATCACATCAGACCAACTATTGAAGCTGTAACCGTGAAGAAGTCCCGTAGCGTCAAGCATCCTCATGATGCCATCAGCAACTTTCTTATATGCATCCCAGCCAACCTCAGCTGCGATCTCAACAGGACCGTAGTCGAAGCTCTGGACGCCAAACGTACCGCTATCACGGTCCACCTGACGGGCAATAGGAGGTGCAATTTCAGGACAGGTAGTGTACCCATCCAAGTCTTGATAACGGTAGCTGCAAGAGGCAGTAGGAGCAATGGCAAATGCACGATCCATGTTAGCGGTGCGTGCAATCTGTGCTGCTTGGTTGATAGCCTTTTGCAGTTCAAAAGCAAGAGTAATGGATGGAGTGTAATCAGCGTTACCCTTACCGTTGTTGACAACTTCAAGAGCATCGCCAAATTCTTCATAGGTAACACCGTACCTACGCAGCAGGTTAGCAAGACCCAGCATACCCAAGCCTACCTGACGATCAACATCAGGAGATAGGTATTCACCGGATTGGTCTACGTTGGTTTTGCCGTGCAGGTCACACAGCTGAGACATACCCTTAACAAAGGCAGGTCCAAGGTCTTGATACTCACAAGCTCCAAGGTTGATGTGTTGGAGCAAGCAAGTGCCACGGCTAGGCAGGTAAACCTCAAGACAGACGTTACCACGGATACGCTTACCGTAGGCATCTACTTTAGTTTTGTTCAGCCAAATGTCACCTTGCTTGATACCTTGCAGCAGAGCAGCACGTACATTGGGAGTAGCTTCTTTCCACCAATGGTCGTTGATGTTTACACAACGTTTGACCCAAGGAAGTTCAGCTCGTGATGCTTGAATGAACTCAAGTACATCAGGATGGTTTAGATCAAGATGGCACACTACAGCACCGTTCTTGTAGACTCCTCCACGTCGGAGTATCTCATTGAGGGTACTGTAGATCTTGGCAAATGACACCGGACCAGAAGCCACAAGACCTTTGCCGTTTTCTGCTCCTTTGGGACGGAGCTTAGATAGATGCACAGCAACGCCTGCTCCAAAGCGGAGAGCGTGGGAGACGAATCTCCAAGAGGCTTCAAGTCCATTTGGTCCTTCCATAGTATCCTCCACTACGAAGACAGTGCAGGATACAGGTAGGCGGGAGGTGGGGTCGTCAATCCATGACTGTACGCGCCCAGTGCGAGCAACGAGTTCTTTGGTAGTGGCGGACATTATTAAACGAGATCAGAAAGTGTAGGAGGTTGATAGTTGGGACCTTTGAGAATCTTACCGTCTTCACGACGGATAGGTTTGCCGTCTTCATCAAGCTTACTCATGTTGCTTTGGTGAACACGATCCATTGCTTCATCTAGGTCCCAACCAAGATTAGCAGCGTATTGATAGCAGACGTACACAAGGTCTGCAAGCTCTTTCAAACAATCCTCAGCGTTACGTGTGAATCCGTACAGCAGCTGTTGATCCGCTTCTAGGAACTCTTTAAATTCCTCAACGATCAAACGCTTCTGCATCTCCCGTGAAGCTGTCCCAGTACTGTTCTTCACTTGAAAGCCAAGCCGAAACTCGTTGGCTTGATTCATTAAGGATTTCGTTTTCGAGCTCATTTTGTAGATAGTGGATTGCTTTTTGAAGGTCTGCCTTACGGTCATCTTTGTAACCAGCACGGCAGATGTATTTAATTGCGTTGCCCAGGTGGAAGTTTAGTCCTTGGTCTCGGATGAAATCCCAAACTTGGATAGAACCTCTTCGATAGTATTTGGGTCCAGTTGAGTTGGTGTTGGCCAATGTTTTACTAGGTTAGAGAGTGAGTTACCAAGGATGAAGCACTGCTTCTGAAGTGCCAGGAAGACAGTAATGATGTCCTCCTTAGGTGAATCAGGGTGTCTAAGTGCGTCTTCAATCTGACGCATTTTGAACTGCTGCTCCATCGTCAGTTCGACTATCGGAGGTGGGGGTCCAAAGTTTGACGCATTGGTTGGTGAAGTCATAATCGGTGTGCTGAAGGATCTTTGCGAGCCTAGCGTTTTGAAGGGCAATGGACTCATCAAGATCTTTACTGGCAAACGCTTTGACCACGGACTCCCAGCTGTACCCGTTCTCTTCAAAGAAGGTAACAGCTCGTTTGATCCCGAAGCTAGGTACACCGCTGTATCCATCAGTTTGGTCGCCAGCCAGCGTTTGAATGTAGTGCCAATGTTCACCTTCTTCTTTTGTGATTGTGATGACACCAGTAGATAAATCATAAAGGTCCCCAGGTATTTGTCGCATGTCTTTGTCGGGACTGCAAATAATATGTCCCGGTTCTTTAGTAGCGTAGATGCCAAGAGCATCGTCTGCTTCTAGCTCAGGCATTACAACAACGTTGTAGTCCTTTTTGAGTTGGTTGATGACTCGGCGGTAGCCGCACGGTTTTTTGCGGTTACGGTGTCCTTTATAGCTTGGGTCAATACGTTTACGAAAGTTGACGCTATCAGTGAAAAACAGAATAGAGTCATCAAAACATCCAAGGTCATTAGCGATGTTAAAGAGTTCGCGTTCGACCATGTTGTAGGCTTCGGAGAAGCGACTTGCGACGACGATAACATCATCTCCCCAGTCGATCTCAGTTTCTGTTGCTGCACAGCATTTGTAAACGATGAAGTCTGCATCAATCAGAAGACTCATTTACCTTGACCTCGCTTGAGCTTACGCCCGTGCGAAGGAAGAGAGCGAGTGCCATTGCCTTGTCGGGTGTGTTTGAATTTAGCACGGGATTGGAATTGAACTCGTCCCAGTGCAGTTTTAGATTTGGCTGCCATTGTTTAATCCCAGAAGGTTTCCCAGTTTTGTGGTTCTTTTCCTTTTACCCAACGTACTTGCCACGTTTCAGGGTTGACAAGAACTCTAGGTTTTGTTGCTTTTACTAGGCCACGGGATCCAAATGCTTGGCGTTTGTAATTCCATTTCTCAACCTTTACATCAATGTGTAAAGTGTATGAGTTATGTTCAATAACAATATCCGTTTTGCCAGTGCACCCTACATTTTTGTACACATTAGCACCTCGTTTAAGTGCTTCAGTAATAACAACGTATTCGGCAATGTCACCAAGTCTACTTGAATCAGTGAGTGTCAGCCCAGGTTTGTCCCTCACAAGCTTCGGCGGCAATTGGGATTCGGAGGTTGTAGTGTTCTCCAGCAGCTGCAGCTGATTGTACCAAGGATGTTCGTAAAAGTTCGACGTGTCCAGGGTCGCACTCGAATTGGAGTTCGTCATGTATAAAAGCTAATTGTGAGCAGCAAAGCTCTTGGGTGTTTAAATGGTTGATAAGCATCCAGCGTTTGGCTATTACACCAGCGGATCCTTGTAAGAGGTAGTTAAGGGCTTTGTGGCTACCATCAACAGAGCAGCGGCGAGAGTCACACAAATTGATGTAACCAGATTCCGCCTTGGACTTAACCGCAGAAACCAGTTTCTCAAGTCCAGGAACTGCATCCATGTAAGCCTGACGTATCTCCTTGCCCTTTCTCTTCGCTTCTTTTTCATTGAGTTGAGGATCATAGCTTCTTCCCAGCTTAGCGTCGCCAGCGCCATACAAGAATGCATAGGTTACTGTCTTGACTTGTTTTCTACTAATGCCGATCTTGTCAGCATTTTCTTGGTGAATGTCACCGTTGAGGAGAATGTCGGCATAACGACCTTCGTCATACCTTGCCAGATAATGAGCCAACATACGGAGTTCAATACCAGCCAAATCAGCACCGACCATAACCATGGAAGGGGAGGCGGTAAAGAGTTTTCTGAATCGTGGGTCACTGATAACTTGTCCTAAGTTTGGCTTTCTGTGAGCACACCTATGTGTGTTAGTTGCCACTGAACAGTGGTGATGTATTCGGTTGTTCTTAACCAGCTTGAGCCAAGCGTTGTTGCCCTCAGACAACATGCCTAGCTGTTTAGTTAGCTCAAGACATCTAAAGAATTGCAGAGCTTCCTCTGTTCCTATGTCTTTGAGAACTGTCTCATCAATCGCTGTCTTACCAGCTTTGGTCTTCTTGTCTGGTTGCCAACCATGTAGGTTGGTCATGATCCAGGCAATGTGGTCTCTACTGGTGGGGCTGAACTCTTTGAGCTTTGTGAGCGGTGCTCCCGCCACGTATCCAGTGGTTCGATTAGGTCGTTTAGGAGTAAACTCTCGGTCTTTAACGTAAGGATACCTGTTGCATAGTACTCTTTTAAGCTCGTCCAACTCTCCGTAGAGAGTTTGTGCAAGTTCCCATGCAGCAGACTCATCAAAGTACCATCCATATAGTTCCTGTTCGGTAAGGATTCGTGAGACATCTAACTCCAGCTTTAAGTAGTCAGGAATTTTCGTGTAAAGTGATGCCAAAGTTTTACAGTCACATGTACGTCTTGGATGCAGTAATTTTGCATCTCCTCGCTCCACTCTTTCCAATCAGCAGTCTTTCCAAAGTTTCCCTTGTACTCTCCAAGTCTGTGACCGTAAGCTTCAAGGGAGTGCCTGCCATACAGTTGTAAGGGCATGTTCTTCCACTTACGTTTTTGGTCAACAGCTAGAATGTCAGAATGTAAGACACGAGATATAACCAAAGTATCAATGCTAGGAGGGGAGGTAAACCAGGGGTAAAGATGGCGTAGTACAGGAATGTCGTACCCAATAATGTTATGACCAATAACACATTCTGCGTCCTCAAGCATCTGCACACCTTTCGTGATAGGTTGCTGATCACCTTGATCGTTGAAGACATAAGTCTCTTTGGTGTTGAGATCATAGATGCCAAGACAGTGGACGCAGGTAACATCATCTAGTAAGCCATCGGTTTCTAAGTCAAAGACAAGATTCATACATCCTCCAGCTCGGCGGCGAATGAAAGTTCAGGCATCGTCCTCTTCCATTTCTTAAGGGATTTTTGATTGCCAGTACTGCCAACGTACAAGCGCTGGAATAGCGGTTGGTTGGACTCCCATATTTTCTAGGAGAAGCTCAAACCATTCAGCCACAGCTTCGATTGTTACATCGACCTTGGGGTGGCCAGGGGGATAATCAAGGGCATCTCCAATCATGCGTTGGAGTTTTGTGTAGTTGCTTTCGTCGTTAGTCATCAAACTGCTCCAGCTCGGCGGCGATGGCGAGAAGTTCATTACGATACGTTATACGTGCAAAATTAAATCCTTGGTCGTATTCGTTGTAGTCTTCAATTGTCGGCCATTCGTTTGGCATAACTTGATCCGCAGCAGCTCGCAGGGCGGCGGCAACGATTTTGTGCAAATCGGTGGGGTGAATGCAATCATCTTCAGCGGCATCCAGTACCGCCTGCGCGGCAGGTGAAAGTTCAGACATAGAGATTGGGTTACTCATTTACCGTGCCACACGTACGTCTTATCAACGAACTGTGCTTTGGCTACGGCTTCAGGGGTAGGACGGTTAGGTGCAACTGCCATCAGGACTTCACCATTACCTTGACGATAAAGGGTTGCGCCAATATATGTCTCAAAAGTCTGTGGTGGGGTCGAACTCTTGTTCTGGTTGAGTTTCATGGAATTTACAGGTGGATAAATCATAGCTCAGATTACACGCGACGCCAACTTCGCCCGAATAGCGATTTTTAAGGACTCGCACTGTTGTATCACTTCTTCCAGTTGCGGCCTGTTGATTGCGTTCGAGTGCAATAACTCCGTCAGAGAGTTGTGCAATTGCCGCGCTTCCCCTGAGCTGCCCCAAAGTGACGCGAGCTCCTTCTTCATGATTCGTATCAGATGATGTTCGCCTGAGGTGGGAGACGAGAAACATAGCTACGCCTGTACGTTCTACAAGAGAACGCAGACGTGTCATGGTGGTGTCGATCATGCGGCGTTCATCGCCGTCAAGACCGGACAACAAGATGCTGAGGTGATCTAGAAAGATGATCCTCGCATCAAGACCTGTTGCCAGGTATTCAATTCGGTTGTAGATGAGATCAGGATCAAAAGAACCAAAGCCGTCGAAAAGAAACAGGTTCCAATTAGCAAGAGTGTCTTGATATGCTTTGGTGAGATCAGATCGTTCATGTTCTCCAAGGTGAAGTGATTTGCCAACAGCAGCGGACATTAGTCCGAGAGCTGTTCGTCTGTTGCTCTCTTCGAGAGCCAAGTATCCAACTCGTTCACCGGAACTGAGAAGGTTAGTTGCCAACTCTCTACAGAAGCTGGATTTACCAATACCAGATCCTGCAGTAATTGTAACAAGCTCGCCGTATCTGATCCCGTGAAGTTTATTTTGTAGTCCCACAAAGGGGTAGTCATGATCAGAAGGTGGGAGTGGTGTAGTTACAATCTCGAAGAGGCTTTTGCCATCAACGATCCCATCTGGACGGTAAGGTTTTGCATTCCAAATAGACTCACGAATCGCTTGAGCGTCATTGGCAACAAGGGCGTCTGACGCATCTTTGTAATCATTCGGGAGCGATGCAATCTTGCATTTGCCAGGTGGCAGTACGCTTGCTGCCTCCTCCGTCGCCTTACGGCCTGCCTCGTCATTGTCGAAGAACAGGACAATCTCCTCATAACCTTGAAGCCATGGGATAACCCGTTGAATCGACTTTTTGGCCGAAGCGGCACCGCTAGGTAACGATACCATCGGCCACCCCGGCATAGCTTCTTGACATGAAGCTGCATCGAGTTCTCCTTCTGTAATGACCACTCGTTTTCCAGTGGCGGGAAACAAATGTTGTCCAAAGAGGGTACCTGGGACATTGCCTTCGTAGGTGAATACTTTGTCTTTAGTTTTTACTTTACATCCTTCAAGTACTCCAGACTCGCTGAAATAATGGAAGCGTAAAACGTCTCCGTCTTTATGGATTCTGTACTGTTGGCAGACCTTTTCGGAGATCTTGCGTTTTTGCAGCCGTTCGGCTGATCCGCGTAGCTGTACATTGGTGGACATTTTGTGAGTGTGAACAACTTCTTCGGTGTGATCGTACGAATTGCACGAAAAGCAAAAAGTGTGCCCATCAGAATACAAAGAGTTTGCATCTGATGAGCCACAGTGTTCACACGGCAAGTGCCTCACGAACTCGCTGTCGGAGTTGTGCGTATGCATTTGCTTGTCGTTCGTGATAATCAAACCATTCGTCAACAGAAGTTAGGAATCCTTTGATGATGTTGTCAGCAGTAGCAGGTTCTTCACCGTCAACATCAGCAAGCAAGTCACTGAAATGCTCACAATAGAACTCAACTGAGCCGTACTTTAGGTTAGCCATTTAATTGGGATGGATTGGTATGAACACCAAGGGAAGCCAGACTTCTCTGCCCACTTGGCGTAGGTGGTTTTAGATCCTTTGTAGATCTTGTTAAAGGGTGCTTGAAAGACGAACCGAATATCTAAGTCGGGATTGCTCTTCTTCACTGCGATCATCTTGCGGCGATCCTCGCTTGTCAGGCGTCCTTTCACTTCGAGAAAGATACCATTCGGCAAAAGAAAGTCTGGGATGTAGTTGCATTCAAGAACGTAAGGAAGTTTACGTGATTCGTATTCGTAAGAAACTTTCAAGCTAGAGAGAAGGTCAGCGACCTTACCCTCTAAGCCTGATCTAAACATCAATCTTCTTCGATAGCTTTCTCTACAATCTGTTCGATAATCTCAGTGAAAGCACGGCTCAGATCGTAGCGGAAGTCAGACTTATCACCCTTATAACGGGTAACAGTGATGGGAGGAAGGACGAGGGTAGCAGTGGCTTCCCACAAACCAAACTCCTTGTTCTTGGTGTAATTAACTTCAAGCATCAGAAGTCATCCTCATCGACAACATCAGCAGAAGGAGTCACATTGGGATCGGCTGCCTTGAAACCAGCAGTCTTACCAAACAACTCAGCCACGGATGCATCATCCAGATCACCAGTGTCAATACCAGCAGAAGCGTTGAGCGCAACAATTTGAATACCAGCCAGTTTAAGACTGGTTCCGTACGTCACACCATCTTTGAGGATGTAAGGCTTTTGGCGGAATGCGAGCTTCACTTTCGATCCACCATACAGCGGAGTGTCAGCGTCGGTAATCAGAGTACCTTCAGTATCCACAACGGGAGGACGATTCTCATCATTCCAGCTGAAACGGACTTGGTATTGTCCGTCTTTCACTTCTTCCCAAGGTTCAGGCTTAAGCGTAGCCCGCTTGGGATTCTTTAGTTTAGATTCTGCCCATTTGAGCAGTTCAGTACGCTCATCTTCAAGCGTATTGATCGTGTCTTGATTAAGCAGTGCAGACAGTTTGTAACCAAACTTGCCAGGCTTCAGTACAGCTTGGAACCCTTCAAGGACAACAGGCTGTTCGGTCTTGTGGATGGTTTGTGCCATTAACAGAAAAAGTAGGTGGATTCAATAACCGATTCAGGCTCAAGATCGCCAATGATCGGTGGGTCGGTCTCTGCTCCTATTTGTTGAGCAAAGTCTTTCAGATAATCATGATCAGAGAATAAGTGCATGTATGTTTCTCGTACTATGGTTGATAGTACGGACATATCTGTTGCACGACATAACACTGAGTCATGAATTAAAGCAATGGGAGCATTAAAACGTAACGTTGCTAAATGAAGCAACGAAGCGTCTAATGAATGGATCAGATTAGGACTGGTAGCTGCTTTATGTTTATTGATGTCTACCTCAGTAGAATCACCAACAGCAACTGTTACCATCTTAACTTTACCAAGAAGCTGAAGATCCATTCTAACTACTTCTGGTTTCATAATCTTTTGAGAGACGATAAAACCTGACGGAGTTGTCCAGGATAATTCAGTGGTGCCTCGCTTGATTGCATTGGAAACCTCTGCTTCAATCCATTCCATAACCTGTTTAGGTCCTGGAAATAAAGTGAAGACTGCTTCTCTCAATGCATGAGTGATGGCAGTGATGTCCTCTTTGGATACATCTAATCCCTTGCCTTTGTTTTTATCAGTCAAGGCTATCTTGACGTAATTCCAGTTAGATTTAAACTTAGCGTTGTAAGGGATGGTCATGACTAGGCGTTTGGCAACACCTCTGTCAATGTGATCACGCCATTGTACTGGACAATGTGGTTTAGCTAAATCAGCAACAGCCTTGTATGCATCTTGTGGTTTATCGCCTGGCAGAACGTTTACAAGACGTGCGGTGGACTTATCCCTAGCTAATCCTGCCAAGATCTGAAGACCTGAACAAGTAGCATCAGTTGCCACCATTAACTGTGTAAACTGCCTGTCGGCAATAAGGACACAATGGTAATACTCTTCTGCAGCTGCAAGGAATTGCCAAGGTTCACTTGCTCCTTCCCAAAGATGTAAGTTATCTATTGGGTTGGTTGCGATGATTGTGAATAATTCATGATTAGCCCTTGCCCATTCTAAGCGTTCACTCATTGGAGCTTTATCAAGACCAAATGTAGTGGACACTTGAAAGGCTAACCATTCTTCAGCTTCTGGAGTTACATAAGACCCCTCTGCAAACCAAATCAAACTCTTTCCAAAGTCTGTGTCTTGCGGAGTAAGGAAGCTGGGAATAGGATAAGCTCTACCTCTATAATCAAAAGACCAAGGAAGATAGAACTTGTCTACTTCTTTGAACCTTTCTAGTGCTTTCATTGTCATACGAGTACGACATGATTTACGCACTAAGGCATGATTCCTGTTGTGTACCTCTGCAGCTTCTCTACAGTATGTTTTACGAGCTGCTTCATTGGTCTCAATGTCAACAGGTTTAGGAGGTAAGGGTTCAGTGGCAGTGTGTGGGATGAATTTTGGATCTTTACTTCCTACTTTCCATCCCTTAGCGTACAGCGTCTCGGCAACATACGCTATGAAGGGGTTTACCTGGTAGGCTACCGATTGAATTTTGTTCAGAAACTCAATTGGTGTTTCCCCCTGTATACGGCCCGGATTACCACGACGAACCATGCTGTGACCGTTCATTACCTCATCAAGGAGGTAACCACCATCACTGCTAGATGACCAAGGTCTAGGCGGTACCAGCATGGGCCAATGCTCAGCAGAAAACAGCTCAGCTTGAGCCAGGATCTGATCCTTGAAGTCCATGAACTTAGGAGTTGGTACCAAGTAGGTCTTTGTGGCTTTACCGTCCCTGGCTACATAATCCGTGAACCAACCTGATGTAGAGATGACAACATCAACAAGGATGTTACCAAGCTTAACTCTTACAGGTCTTGCCCATTTGTTCCAAGTAATATCGGCACGCTTCATCATTAACTGAATGTCAGTTAACTTTTGCTGTGTACCACAGGCAGCGTGCCAATAGTTTTCTTTGAGAACTCTTAATAAACCAGGAGCTTTACGTTGGTAATAACGCATTTGACACTCCTGCATAAGAGCAGTGCCAACACTTTCAGCAACATTAACTAAAAGGTTATCATCCTCATCTTTGTATGAGAAGACCTTATCAAAGACAATCTTGCAAGCAATGCCAGCAGCTACAAGTGGTTCAATGTCATCTAAGTACAACTTGATTTCTTTAAAAGCTGCACCGTTCTTACCTTTGTGGATGCGTGTCTTGATGTTAGACAACTCTGCTTCCACATAAGGTATTAACTCTTGAATTGAAGAGATACCGTAGATAGCACTTGAAGCGTAGGCTCTATTCTCAGCTTTGATTGTATTTTGCTGTAGAGTGTTTTTACCAATGTGTATTTGTAAACGCTCTTGATCTATTTGTTTATCTATAAGTTCTTGGGATACCGTTGTTGTTAAGTTCTTTTTGTAGACGAGTGATGCGTGCTCTGACAAACTCAGCTTGTTCCTCCGGGAATGTGTTGTTTGTGTAAAAGCTTAGCTCTTCAAATAACCTAGAACGTTTATTCCAAGGCATCTTCGGTTTCAATAACATCGTGGTCATCTTGAAGCTGCTCATACGCCAATTCAAGAATCTCTTTACGATGAGGATGAGCCTTGAGTTGGTTGATCAGTTGATGAAGACGACGATAGTAAACCTTACTCGTCATCTTCGATTCGCTCACAGACAAGGTGGTGGATGGCATCATGGTCACAAACGGTAAACTCAATGTCAGGGGTGTGCATAAGTTGCCGCACTTTGTTTTGTGCAGCGTAATCACGCATGTACACGTGCTCCTTAACTTTGTAAGTCTTGGTGTCACGTACACGAATGATGCAGTAGACAGAAGATGGAAGTTCCCATCCTGCTACTTTCCAGTCCATGATCTCATCGAACGTGTGACGTTCAAAGGCTTGGTCTGGGGTGTCTTTGTACATTTCCCAATTGTTTGGGAAGTAACGGTTACCATTCATCGGCTTGCCTTACATCAAGTAATTCATCATTACGTTCATGGGACAACTCTAAAGCCATCCAAGCGGCTTGCTCAGAGTCGGGTGCTAGCAAATGCATAGTACCTGAACGTAGCTTCACTTCATACAGTTTCGGCGGGTTGTTGCGGATCATCGGAGGGTTTGGCAGAGGAACGCTTACGGGTGATCTTAGATTTGATTTCGGGTACGTCCATGCTTTCGTTGTACGCTTCACGAAGTTCATCCCGAAGAAGGTTGTATTGGTCGGTGTGTTCACCAACTCCTTGGTAATGATGAAGCCAACATTCGACTGCATTGAGTAGCAGCCATTCACGAGTTTGAGTCATAGGGTGTTGGAAATGCGGTCAAGTCGATGAATAATTGAAAGCAGCTGCGTCCTTGTGATAAGACCACGGCGGTGATCTTTCAAGGCTTGCTCTTCCAATTGACGAAGTGTGGTGTGGTTGTAGTTCATAACAAACCATAAAAAAGACGCTCAATAACTGAGCGCCAGTACGTCCTTGTGATTGTGAATCAGTCGAAAAGACATGTATTCTCTTCGACGAAATCAATAGCCTCATCTTGTTGCCAATCAAACCAGCATTGTTCTAAGATAAGCTCTAAGGCTTGCTGCTTTGATGTAGCATTGAGAAGCTCAGTCTTCAGGCTTGGTGGAATCATGGTAGGTCTGAGTGAGTGCTAGCATGGTTTCATAAAGAGAAGAAAAGGCAGAAGTAGAGAGTGTGTTTACTCTCCACAACTGCCTGAACTTCTCTTGAGATTGAGTAACTTTAACCTTCCTACTCATAGGATGTTAAGTGTACTCAAATGGTCGGAAAGTTGATCAAGACAAGAGTTGCAGCGGGATTGCCAGAACTCTTTATCTTTCTCGGTTGTTGCTAGATATAGTTCTTCTCTTGCGAGATCGAACTCCTCTAGGATGGCATCGTAGTTGGATTGCATCAGGCGAACACCTCCATGTGAGGAAATGTTTTGCCTTGATAAACACGAGACACGGTGATAGTTTCACCGCCTAATTCAACTGACCAATCAAAAGCAGCATCCACTGCTTCTTCTTCGGTGGTGAACCATTCTTCATCTGGACCGTGTGAAACAATGAAAGACATTGTTCTAGTTGGTGAAGGTGGACAAGTGGAGAGACTGTATGAGTCCCTCAGAAAGGGAGACACGGGTAAGTGCATCCCTAAGTGAGAGAGTCAGTTGACCTTAACGATGTCAAGGTAACCGTTTGGGTAACGGTCGCAGTAATCATCAAAGACAGAATCTGCATCCTCATAGGTATCATAACCGTCGAGGATTTCGTGGCTGCCTTCAATGGACCACTTAACGATGGCGTAGAACATGACCAACAAAAGGAAAGTGTGGTGGGTTTGTGTTAGTTAGGCGGGGATGAGTTCTTCTGCTTCAAGCACACGGCTTTGGCAGTAGTCCTCAACAACAACCCAAACGGCTTTCTCTTTGAGTTCTTGCATCGTGTAGAACTCACTGGTGTCTACCAGGTCGTGCAGTTTGATGCCAAGAATCTCTAAAGTGTGCTCGATTTCTTCTTCGTGCTCCATGTAGAAATCATGAAGCTCTGAAGAGTAAATGAAACCAGAGACACCACCGACACAGCCGTAATTGGCTACGTCTTTGCATTCGTCGAGATCAGTGAAGCGATCATCGAGAGCGTCGATCAAGCTAGGCATGATTCGAGGTTGTGAGATGTTGGAAAGTGTAGCTCTAAGGGCTACAGAAACCCATCATAAAGACATGATGGGAAAGTGTAACCGTCAGCACAGAATGTCAAGGATCAGTCCGGCGATACCAGCGGTAACCAGTAGCAGACTGATCGAAGGCAGTTTAACTGAGGCAGCTGCCAGAAAGGCAGCAATTGAAACAAGTGTTAACATTGCCAAAAGGTGCAAGTGGTGTCGGTTGAATGCCGATACGTGCAGTGTAGGCAAGGTGGCGGTTAACTGGCGTTAAACCGTAACAACTTGTAATAATTAGGTGTGTCTACCAGCTCTCACGGCAGGAACCCACGCCGCTCTTCGCCTTAGTCCGGTTGATCCGGTAGCGAGCTGCTTATGCGGTTGTCGAGGTGCGATGCCCACAAGGTAGGCAGTTTGAGCCGGTTGGCAAGAGGTTGAACGATTAGCACTTCTTATCATTATTGATAAGCTTTGCTAATGAGGCCAAACAGATCGTGTGAAATTCTGTTACCTTCCCCCTTATTGCAACTCATTCTCAATAAGCCAAAGCCACCCTATATGGTATAGCGCCACGGTTTAACGCCGCTTAGACGGTTTCACTAATCGCCCTAGCCCGGTTTTTTACCGCTTACACCGGCTACGATCACCCCCATACGGGGGATTGGTGGGCGGTTTCCCTATGCGTATCCCTTCACAAATTTTTGTCAGGATTCTCTGAGACCCCTCTAGAAGCCTCTGTAAGCGGTTTAACGCCAGTTTCCCCCTCCGTATACCACGGAGCACTCAGACGCATCTCAGAGAAGCCCAGAGACCCCTCTCCGGGTTGTTCTGTGTAAACCGGTGTCACATAATCGGGTAAAGGCGGTAATTCAACCGTTTCAACCGCTTTATCTACCTCTACTTTAATCCGGTGATCAATAATCTTCTCTTCTAGCCAATACAAAAGACCAAGAAGGAGGTGATCCCACCATTGGCCGCTAAAGCGCGACCCGGGGATACCTCTACTCCAGGCTTTGTAAAGAGTTTTGAACTCATTCAGTCGTAGAGTCAACTCGTTTACTCGTTGTTTTTGTTCCACATCGCTTCACATACGTTAGGTAGGTGTTGATAAAGAAGATCTTGTACTTGACCGGCTATCTTGGCGTGTTCCTTTTGCGTACCATGAGCGGTACGAAGGTCACAGTAATGCAACCAAGACCTGATTGTTCCATTCATGTACAATTTAGTCGGCATAGAAAGGGGAAGAACTTCTCTTGCACATTCTTTAGCTATTCCGGCTTCAAGCAGTTTCTTGTAGACCAACTCTGAATGTTTAAAGAGTTGCTTTACTTCTTGTTTAAGGAACAGGTCTTCATCTTCTACTTCAATACTGTTTTGGCGGTTCTTACTGTCTTGAAGACGGAGTTGCGGTTCAACCGGATTACCAAGCTGTGAAGCATCGGCATACCGTTGGCTAAACTCCTGAAAAGAGAATGAACGGTGACGAAGGATCTGTGCTGCTATAGACCGTGTGGTACTTATCTCAACACACATGTTCACCATCTCAAACGGTGACCAATGGGAGTGTTCGATGAGGTACTTAATCAACCTAGCACTTGTCTGAGTGTTGGTTTGATTACTTGGATTACTTACTCTAGCCATATAACTGATTAGTTCTTCAGCTTTAGGAGTAAGGTGAATGAGGTTAACTGAATGTGGAGTGGAGGTAAGCATACAGTAGTAAAACGGAAATAACCGTATTTTGTCTAATGGGGAGGAAAAATAAAACCTTATTCGGTTTACTGTAGGAAAAGGGGAAGATTGTCTTTAATGATTGTCTTCCCCAATTACAGGAGATTGGGTCCACCCTTCCCTCCCCCCTGTATACGGCCCGGATTAGAGCTTAAACCCAGGTGGGGACACCGTTTTGAGAGTTTCCCCGAGCTTGTCTTTTTTGGTCCATATTCATGCCAAAAACAAGGTGGTTTGTTTCGGATTGAGGGTCATCCATAAAGGCTTGAAGCATGTCGTTCCACTCATCCATTTTTCGTTGTTTTACCGTTTCTTGGGCGGAGATACCCATAGCGTCGGTAAAGTACTTAACACCTTGAGCTAGGGAGTCAAGTCGGTCATCGTGTTTGATAGCAAACTTCTCCCGACACATACGACTCATCTGGTAGAAGAGCATGTACAGCAATCTTTTCTCCGGTGGATCGTCTTTATTGGAGTTGTAGTCCCATTCAACAACACTACGATCAATGATAAGTCGGTGTTGGTTCATGATGGGTTCAAGAGCGTCGATAATGCGTTCTTCTTTACGGACGTTAGCTCTTACTTCTTCAATACCAATGTTTTGTTTGGTTTGCTGGATGTGTTTACGGAACAATTCGGAGACAATACCGTCACCAAAGTTTGTCTCAATGACAAGGTTAGTGACGTTGTACTTTTTACAACCTCTAAGAATGTCTAAAAGAGTGTTGTCGGAGTAACCATCTCGATACGACCGTATCTCATGAACATAAAGGAAACCATTACGTTGGCTTATGTACGTGGCGGCTGTTTCGTCTGTACCTCTACCGGATGGGTCAACGGAGCAGATGGTCTCTTGATACGGACCCCACTCTCCTTGTAGTTGCATCGGGGAGTAGAAGTAATCACCCGGTAAGCCAACCGTAGGCAGATCTTTGAGAACATTACGAGGGTCACTGCACCACACAACAGCATCCGGCGCTTGAGTCGGGTTAACGGAGGTAACGATAAGGTCTTGGAACTTAAGTGGGAACTTTTCTGCATCACTAAGACTCGTATCAAGCATGAACTGGAGCATGAAGTTGCTCCTACCCATTGCTGCCTCACGTTCCAAAAGGTCATCGTCTTGGAAGCGGTCTGGGTCGGTTACTGACCACGGTTCAGCTCCTTGATCAATGTCTTCTTGGAGTTGAGGAGCGATAAGTCCTTCGTAATTAGATAATTTACGAGGTACACGAGCGGGCCAAACAAAGGGGCGGTAGTTACGTTCGGCAAGTTTACGGTAGATGGTAAAGGTTGTCTGTGGTGTGCCGAGATACATGATTCGGCTATCAGCCTTAGGCGTAAGGATTGATTCGGCTTCGGTACACAACTGAAGGAGCTTCTCCCTCATCATCTCAGTCATCGAGTTACCAGGTACCTCAATGTCATCGAGAATCATCAAGTCAGCACGTGAACCAGTAAGCTGACCCGTAATACCGACTGATTTGACGGACGGTGCTTGGTGTGGAGCGCAGTTAACGTCAAAGCTGATACGAGACCAACGGGCATCATCCGACTTCGGTCTTAGATGTACTAGCCACGGTGTCTCAATAATTAGCTTTTGAAGAAAGATAGACATGTTGTCAGCTCGCTCCTTAGAAGCGGAGATGATCATAATCTTCTTCTCTGGGTTGTTAAACAGTGTCCAAAGAACGAACGCTCCTGTAATCCACGATTTACCTACGCCACGAAACGCCTGGATCTGTAGACGCTTAGGACCGTGTTGCAGATAATCAGCAATAGCGTATTGAGCACGGGTAGGAGAGGGCAGATCTAGCTGTGCCCAAAGTGCTTGTAGAAATAGTTTAAAGTCCTGTTGAAGGGACTCTAACACGGAATCGGCTCCAGGAGCGGCTGTACGGCGTTTAGCAGGCATAGACGGTAGAATGTACCTAAAGGTGGTTTAAAGGGGCTTGTAGAGGCTTACAGACACCTCTAACGAAGTAATAAAAGCCGCCCATCTCTGGGCGGCTATATTTAACGTATTAAGCGGATTGAGTTTTCTTTTTCCGCTTCATGTATTCAGGAATCTTAAACTCAGAAACGTTCTTTTCTTTGACAGACTTATCAATAGAAGCTTCTTGAGAGCTAGGCTTACCAGCAGTGCTAGCAGAACCTTGCTTAGATTCAGGAGTTTGGATCTTCATGCTACCATTAGTAGAAGAAGATTTACCAAGTGCCTTTTGAATAGCTTCATAACCGGCTTGACCTGGCTTGACTTTTTCAGCCAGTTTACGGTTAGCTTTAGTCCAAGCTTCATAGTTCTTACCCATGTCACCAGACTGTTTAACGGCTGGTTTAGACGGAGTTGCACTGGTAGATTTAGAACCGCTTGAACCGCCCCCACTGGTTGAACCGCTTGAACCGCTAGACTTTTGAGCAGGGAAGTCACGTTGAAGAGCAGCACGTTGACCCATGTGACGAACATCACGTTCATCGCGGTATTGTTTGATGGATTCTGGAGTAGGAGCAGGAGGACCAACCTTTTCGTTATCAGCCTTAGGCGGATTGTAACGGCTGTGACCAGGACCAACCTTACCACCACTGCTAATAGAACTAGCAAGATCCCTCATACGGGTAACAAGGTTATCTTTTGGATTAAACACCTTACCAGCCTGTTCAGCAGCCGCTGCTGCAGTAGCAACAGGACCTGCAAACTTTTTAAGACCTTGTTTAGCGGTACCTTTCAGTACACCACGAACAGCACTACCTGCCATTTCTTTTGTACCACCAGGCAGTTTAGGCGGATTACCGCCACTCATTTTAGGTGGTTGTGGTTTGACTTCCCTTACACGTACTGGTTGAATACGCATATCGGCAACTTTACCGTTACCAGATTTAGTCAAAGCACCGGGACGATCCCCAGAAGTAGCAAGTTTACCACCTTTACCACCACCAGAACCACCACTAGGAGGAAGGTTTTTGGATGAAGCTTTTTTAACTTGTTCCTTTTGTGCACGTAGCTGACGTTGGCGAGCCAGCATAGAAGGTTTTTTCTGTTTTGCCATTAGTTAATATGAGATAGGATTAGTCCTTCACGGGACGGATTGTTACCAAAAGTCTGCCTCATCCACGTGAGCCAGTTATTCGTTCCTTTGTTCTGATTACATTTCCTGCAGGATGGAACCAAGTTTCTTGTGATTGTTTGTCCTCCAGAATAACGAGGTATAACATGATCCAAAGTAAGTTCATTAAGTTCATAAGTTTCTCCACAATAGACACATTGACAATTGAAGTGTTCTTTGATGGCTTGACGCCACATCCGTTTTGCTTCAGGACTTGTCATGGTTATGAGGTTTTGCAGATAGTGATCAGGACTTGGGAATAGCGGTGTCATTGCTATGCGTAACGTTGGCCTTTACGGGGACGACGGCGATTAGCTGAAGGTTTTTCAAGCTTACCTTTGTCAGGTCCGGTATGGGATGCATCCATTCCGTCACCGTTGCCATAAGTACCAAGTTTTCTGTTTAGCTTATTAGCAGCGGTACGGATCTTAAGACCGTTGTTGGTCTTGTTGTACTTAGCTTGCTGTTTTTGACGGCGCTCACGTGCCTTAGGGTTGTTCTTGTAGTACTCAGACGTGCTTCGAGCCATACAGCCTCCGTTGCACCATCTCAGGGTCTACTTTAGGCATCACAGACGCCAGTTTGTCCAGTGGATTACCTTCGTAGGCAATACCACTAATGTCATTCTTGGCTAGCCAGTCACAACATGCTTTTAAATCTTGTGTAGTGGCTTCACCAGATTTGATACGACGAAGAAATTCTTCAGTTACTAAATTATGCAACTGGTTAAAGGCATCTTCAGTCGCCTTTTGATGCTTTGCCATAATGACCGTTTGTATAAAGGTATTGTGCTGCTTTAAGCAGAGTTTCTGGATTGTCGAAAAAGTTACCTAAACCTGTATTACATGTAGAACAAAGAAGTCCTCTAACTTCATTTGTATGATGATTATGATCAACGACAAAACGTTTATGATGGCAATTAGGTTGATCTGTGCCGCAAATAGCACATCTACCTTCTTGTTTTTCAATTAATTCATCATAATCATTTAAAGTTAAGCCGTATTTCTGTTTAAGTAAATAGGCACGATGTACATCAGGATTTTGTTTGTACCTTTCTTTTTGATCCGCATTTCTACACGGATTGCATCGTGCTCTATGTTTTTTAATACCCTTTTCGGTGTATTGAGCAAATGCATCTAAAGGTTTTTCCGACCCGCATTTAGTGCAGATCTTCTTAGTCATGCCGCATAAGGATACGATCTAGTTTTTCGTCTAACCGGTTCATGCCAGCATCAATCTTGGTCAACGCCCGTTCAAAGTCAGCCTTAGCGACAAAGTTACTAATCATTTTGACTTCAAAATTATCAATGCGTTGATCTACTAAATTAATCCGTTCATGCACACGGTTAATACGAGAATGTATTCTGTTGGTTACAGCTGCAACTCCAGCAGTTAATGCTACAGCAGCGGAAAGTAACGCTTCAATCATGATTGCTGCATAGGGCGAAATGTCATGTACCAACCAGAACCACTACCTTCTACTTCCCAGCGTGGTAGCCAGTTCTTCCAGCTATAACGTACATCCTTTCCACCTTTGCCGATGGTTACATAACCACCGTTTGCGTTATCCATTTCACCGTATGGATCATGGAAGATACCTTTGTCACCATCTTCACCAATAAGAAGCATCCAATGACCACCACCTCTTGGTGCTGAG
>Ga0255147_1000072_pt1 | contig 44565 bp, 43 predicted proteins | sample Atl_Miss_RepA_8h_FD_183034 | JGI IMG/M metagenome (GOLD analysis project Ga0255147, IMG submission 183034) | Freshwater microbial communities from Altamaha River, Georgia, United States - Atl_Miss_RepA_8h | ecosystem: Environmental > Aquatic > Freshwater > River | place: USA: Georgia | collected... | reverse complement strand
TAAGTGCACCCTTGGCAAAAGTTGCTCGACTTGAAGCCTTATGAGTTAATTCAATTCGCTCACCTGTGCCTGCGTATAAAACTGTATGATCGCCTACAATGTCGCCACCGCGAATCGTTGAAAAACCAATGGTGGTTTGCTTTCGCCCCCCTGTATTGCCGTAACGCTCATATTGCGCATCTTTTTTGAGGTCACGACCGCTCGCTTTCGCAACAGCCTCACCTAATCGTAAAGCTGTACCTGAAGGCGCATCAATTTTATGTCGATGATGTGCTTCAATAATTTCAATATCAAAATCATCTTTAAGTAATTGCGTTGCTTTTTCAACCAGCGAAATTAATAAATTGACACCCACGCTCATATTGGGGGCAAAAACAATTGGTATCTTTTTTGAAGCATCAAGAATCATTTTCTTTTCTTGATCTGAAAATCCAGTGGTGCCAATGACATATTTCACTTGGTGCGTTTCACATAATTTTAAATATTCAAGACTTGCTTCAGGTCTTGTAAAATCAATGAGGACATCAGCAGATGAAATCACTTTAGCAATGTCATGATCGATCTTAACACCTGTCACAATACCCATTGCCTCTCCTGCGTCGCGACCTAACTTCTCACTAGATCTGTGATCAATGGCCGCCACAAGCGCTAAGTCTTTATCTGCAGCAATTTCTTGAATGAGTGACTGCCCCATACGGCCAGAAGCCCCTACGATAAGAATTTTTATTTTACTCATATGATTAGAATCCTATTTTTTCTAACATTAAATCAAAATAACTGGGATCAGTTTCAGCTGGTAGCGGTTTTCCACTGTCAACTTTTGGAGCTTCAGGTTTTAAGGCCTCAGGCTCTTTTTTAATTTCAACTGGCACCGCTTCCGTCACAGGTTTTTTTATTTCAGGCTCTACTGCTTTAACGGGTTCAGGTATATCTTTTTTAGGTGTCACAATTTTTCTTTCTTCTACTGGCACTTCTTTTTTAGATGGGGCTATTTTTGGCGCAGGTTTCTCTTCATCATCTTCCCAAAATTTTAAACGGTCGAGCATGCTTTTTTCTTTTTGAACTGGTTTTTGATTGGCCTCATTATTTTTTTGAGGAATGATTTCTTGACGTACCTCTTTCGTATTTTGAGAGGCGGGAATGACATCACCTTTGACCTTGGCGAGTAAATCTTTTTCAAACATCAAAGTTACTCTTCTTTTTTCAATGATCGTGCCATCTTTTTCCATTTGATAAAAATAATCCCATTGATCTTTATGAAAGCTATCAGAAATTAATGGTGTGCCCATAACAAAGCGCACTTGGGTTTTTGTCATGCCTGGCTTTAATTGCATCATCATTTTCGAAGTGACTAAATTGCCTTGTTGAATGGGCATTTTATAGGGCTTAATAGAGGGTAATGAAGAAGAGCAGGCAGTCATTAAAAGGCTAAAAACAAGAAGGAATATGCGCATTTTTATAACTTTAAACATAATGCGTATTAATATAACATGCTAGACAGTATTCAAAATGTTTCATGAGGCACTTTTTAAGGTGATGTGATGGCGCAAGATCATAAAGATTTAAAAAAATCAGGGCTTAAGGCAACGCTTCCCCGACTTAAAATCTTAAGTCTCTTTGAGCACAGTGATGCAAAACATCTTTCAGCGGAAGATGTGTATAAGCTTTTAATTAAATCTGGCGAAGATGTAGGTCTTGCAACAGTTTATCGTGTACTCACTCAATTTGAACAAGCAGGTCTTTTAATACGCCATCATTTTGAAAGTGATAAGGCTGTATTTGAATTAAGTGACTCTCAACATCACGATCATATCGTGTGTATGCAATGTGGTCATGTTGAAGAATTTTGTGATGATGAAATTGAAAAAAGACAGAAAATCATTGCAAGTAAAAAAGGATTTGTCATCCAAGAACATTCACTTTATATCTATGCTGAATGTACTAAAACACCTTGCCCCAACAAAGTTTAAATCTGTAACATTTCCTTCGCATGTTCCCGAGTGGTGTCGGTAATCGATATACCACCTAACATACGTGCTATCTCATCAACACGCATCTTGTCATCCATTAAATGAATATGACTGAGGGTCTGATTGTTTTCTTGTGTTTTGGATACTTTGTAATGATGAATAGCTAATGATGCAACCTGCGGTAAGTGAGTAATGACCAATACTTGTCTTTGATCATGATTACCTAATTCTTTTAAAAGCTTACCTACAATTTCAGCGACACTACCTCCAATACCTACATCTACTTCATCAAAAATCATACAAGGCACATTTGCTTTTGATATGGATGCAACTCGAATGGCGAGACTTAAGCGAGAAAGTTCGCCTCCAGATGCCGCTTTGTGAATAGGTCTTGGCTCAGCTCCTAAATGAGGTGCCACAAGAAATTCAATATGCTCGAGGCCATGCGCACTTGGGTCTTGGGGTGTGAGTTTCACTTCAAAGCGTCCATGACTAAAAGATAATTTTTGCATTGCTTTAGTGATATTTTGACTTAATGTCTCTGCTGCAGTTTTTCTAGCCTGAGTTAATAATTGTGCGCTTTCAAGAAATGCTTTGAGCGCTGCTTTTTCTTTTGCATCAATTCCATCGTCTGATTGGAAAGACTCAAGCTCATCATTTCTTGCTTGCCAAGCAACAAGGGTTGATTCAAATTCTTCAGGCTTAATACGGTGTTTTCTACCAAAGTTGTGAATCGCTAGCATTCGCGCCTCAATGTCTTTTAACCTTTCTGGATCCAAATCAACTTTTTGTAAATATCGATTTAATGAGCGTAGAAGTTCTTCTAATTGAATATTAATAGAGTCAATAAGCTCAGAAGATTCTTTTAATTTCTCATCAATAGTCATGGAATGAGAAATTTTTTGTTGTACCAAATGAAGTCTATCTGAAATCGCCGTTTCATCTTTTTCTAAAACTTCAATACAAAAATTAATATCTTCGATGAGTTCATGTCCATGAGACATCATAGTGTGGTCTTGTTGCAGAGCTTCCCAATCACTCAAAGTAAATGAAAGTTGTTTTAGCTCTCTTAATTTATCTCTTAACTCTGCAAGTTCATCGCTATAAATTTGTGCATTTTTTTCGTATTCAATTTTTTGCTGATAAAGCTTATGCCATACTTGATGAAGATTATGGGTTTTGAAGGCTAAATCTGAATGTCCACCAAAGTCATCTAAAATTTGTCTTTGTGCACTTAATTTTAAAAGTGAATGATGAGAGTTTTGACTATAGATATCAACGAGTGACTCGCCCAATTCTTTTAACTGTTGAAGCGTTGCTACTTTGCCATTAATAAAAGCTCTTGATTTCCCATCAGCATGAATTACTCTTCTTAAAATGAGTTCATGACTATCAGATTCAAGTTCGTTTTCTTTTAGCCAGTCGATCACTTCCTGATTATTCTTAATATCAAAGATAGCGCTGATATCCGCCTTATCTTGATGAAGACGCACTACCCCTCCTTCACTACGCTGACCTAAAGCTAGCGACAAGGCGTCAATGAGAATTGATTTTCCAGCGCCTGTCTCACCTGTTAAAGCTGAAAAACCAGATTTAAAATCCAAACTCATCTTGTCGACAATGACAAAATCAAGGATAGATAAATTAAGTAACATAGCGCTTCTTTAACCCCAGTTTAATTTTTTTCTTAACATCTCAAAATAACAATAATCTTTTGGATGAAGGAGCGTAATCATTTTTTCTGCGCGTTTAATTTCAACACGATCATGAAGTTCGAGAGGCACTTTAAGTTGTCCATCAATACTTAAATAAGATTCATCCATACTGACTACATGAATTTCAATCAAACTTTGACTGCTCACAGCGATAGGACGATTACTTAATGTATGAGGACTAATCGGCACAATCGAAATAGCTTCTAATTCAGGATGAAGAATGGGGCCGCCTGCGGAGAGCGCATAAGCAGTCGTACCTGTGGGTGTGGTGACGACAAGACCATCGGATCTTTGTTTGTGCACAAATCGGCCATTGATCGATACTTCCAGTTCAATCAAACGAGAACCACTTCGAACGACGACATCGTTAAGCGCTAATGACTCGTGAATGCATTTTGAACCTCTAAAGATTTTAGACTGCAAAAGCATTCTTTTATCTTTATAAGATGAGCCTTGAAATATTTCATCAATAGACTCCAACATATTGCTTGTATTTAAATCTGCTAAAAATCCAAAACGCCCTTGATTGACACCTATCAAAGGAATATCAAAATTCACAAGAGATCTTGCAACACCGAGCATCGTGCCATCGCCACCGACGACGATCGCAAGATCTGTTTTTATTCCAATCTCTTCTAATGTAATCGATTTAAATGCCTGAAACTTTCCGGATTGATGTGTTTTAGCCTCAATAAAGATATTGATGTGCTTTCTTGTTAAATATTGGGCGAGCTCTAAAAGCTGAGACTCGATGTCAGAAGATTCGCTTCCGCTCGCATATTTTCCGATAATTGCGACTGATTTAAAGAGACTTTCCATAATTGAATTAAAGCATACTTAAGACGTAAGAATATATAGCAATTTAACAAAGAAAAACTTAGTATATAAGCATTCATTTTCAAAAGTGCTGCATGTTAGAATGGCTTATTACACCTTGAAAATTAGGCCTTACGGAGTATTTTAAAGCATATCGATTTATATGAATAACCCTATTTCATCATGCTAGATAAGCGCGCCCAAATTCTTCTAAAAACCCTGATTGAACAACATATTCATGATGGTCAGCCCGTGGGGTCTAGGACGCTTTCTAAATCATCAGGCCTTGATTTAAGTCCAGCCTCCATTCGAAATACCATGAAAGATCTCGAGGATTTAGGTTTTATTACAAGCCCACATACTTCCGCAGGAAGAATTCCGACCCAATTAGGTTACAGGCTTTTTGTCGATTCTCTCCTAACGGTTAAGCCTCTAGACGATAAAGTTGTGACTTCATTAAAAGATCAAATGAATATTGGTGACAACAAAAAAATTATCAATAATGCCGCAGATATTTTGTCGACACTGACACAATTTGCTGGTGTTGTTCTTATTCCTAAAGCAAAAAAAACAACATTCAAACATTTAGAATTTATTGGTTTGTCTGAGAAAAAAATTCTTGTGATTATCGTGACAAACGATGGTAATGTTCAAAACAAAATTGTGATGACTGAAAAGTCTTATACGCATGATGATTTAGTTGAAGCAGCTAATTATTTTAATCAGAACTTCAGTGGCAATAGTTTTGCCAAAGTGAAAGATACTCTTGTGGATGAACTATCTAAAATGCATGCTGATATGATTAAACTTATGACAGCTGCTATCGAAGTAGGTAATGATGTCATTTCACCCGAAAGTGAATCCATAGTGATTACTGGACAAAGCAACCTTATCCAATCTGAAGAGCTCGCGAAAAATATATCAAGCCTAAGAAAGATTTTTGAAGTTTTCGAAAAGCGAACAGCGCTTATGAAGCTTCTCGACAAAAGTCAACTTGCTGAAGGCATTCAAATTTTTATTGGAAATGAATCAGGCTATTCATCTTTAGATGAGTGTAGCCTTATTACCTCTCCATACGAAACAGATGGCGAAATTGTAGGCACCCTGGGTGTGATTGGACCTACAAGAATGGCTTATGAAAGAGTCATTCCTATTGTCGATATCACAGCAAAGCTTCTTTCTAACGCACTGAGTCAACATTAAATGAGTTACTTTATAAAAGAACCGCCATATCAACATGGTGATGCACCAAAAATTGGGATCATCCTAGCAAATTTAGGCACTCCTGACTCCCTACGCACACAGGCCGTAAGAAAATATTTACAGCAATTTCTTATGGACCGAAGAGTCGTCGAAGTACCTCGATTTATTTGGTGTTGGATACTTCATTTTATTATCTTGGTTTTTAGGCCAGGAAGTTCAGCGAAAAAATATTCAAAAGTTTGGACTAAAAAAGGATCTCCACTTTTAGTCAATGCTAGAAATCAAACAAATGCTTTAAGCGCAAAGATTAAAAAAACAGTTTCTCAGCCTGTTGAAGTGGAATTAGGAATGTCTTATGGCAATCCTTCAATGAAAAATGCAGTGCTCAAATTAAAAGAAAAAAATTGCACCAAAATTCTTTTACTTCCACTCTATCCTCAGTATGCAGCGTCATCAAGCGCATCGGCGATGGATGCTTTGTGGCGTGTCCTGCTCAAAACTAGAAATGTCCCTGCAGTGAGAACAGTAAGAAATTATCATGACCACCCTCTTTATATTAATGCACTTAAATTATCTATTCTGCAATTCTGGAAAAAAAATGGAAGGCCTTCAAAATTAGTCATGAGCTTCCATGGCATTCCAAAAAAATCACTCATGCAAGGCGACCCTTATCATTGTGAGTGCTATAAAACTGCACGCTTACTTGCTGAAGCTCTGAAATTAAAAGAGAGCGAATATATGGTGTGCTTTCAATCACGCTTTGGAAGGGCTGAATGGCTAAAACCTTATTACGCTGAAGTGATGGCTGATTTAGGTAAAAAGAAGGAAAAGAATGTGCATGTGATTTGTCCTGGATTCTCAAGTGACTGCCTAGAAACATTGGAAGAAATAAATATTGAAGGTAGGCATATTTTCTTACACCATGGCGGCAAAAGCTTTAGCTATATTCCGGCACTCAATGATAATCCAGAATGGATTAATGCGATGCAAGGTATAATCTTAGAAAATTTACAAGGTTGGATTGATAAGAGCTGGACGCCTAAAAAAGAAGCTCTGAATTCAGCTCTCACTAAAAAAAGAGCTCTGCTCGTAGAAAAGAAGCAGTCTTAATTATTTAAAGACAACATCTCATTATGATAATACTGACTGGTGGTGCTGGCATGATTGGAAGTGTCATTGCTTGGCATCTTAATACCATCCTTGATCGTAAAGACATCATCATCGTAGATGATATTCAGCACCCAGATCAATGGAACAATTTAAGTAAACGAACCTATATCGATTATCTTGATAAAGATGATCTTTTCCCATGGCTTGAAAAAAAACATGACATTGAAGCCATTATTCACATGGGTGCAATTAGCGCTACAACTGAAACTGATTTCAACAAACTCTTAAATCAGAATATTCGTTACAGCCAAAATTTATGGCGCTATGCAAGCGAACATAAAATTCTTTTTCTTTATGCAAGTTCGGCCGCCACTTATGGTGGTGGTGAGTTTGGTTATGATGATAACGAATCTGAGCTAAGTAAACTAAGGCCGCTTAACGCTTACGGTTACTCAAAACAATTCTTTGATCAATGGGCAGTTCAGCAAGTGCTCACAAAAGAAAAAACACCGCCACACTGGTGTGGCTTCAAATTCTTTAATGTTTATGGTCCAAACGAATACCATAAAAATAGAATGGCAAGCGTGGTATTTCATTCATTTAACCAACTTAAAAAAGAAGGCGAAATAAGACTCTTTAAAAGTGATCATCCAGATTATCAAGATGGTATGCAATTACGAGATTTTGTTTATGTTAAAGACGCAGCAGCAGCTGTCTTACATTTTTTAAGCCACAAAGACCATTCAGGTATTTATAATGTAGGCACAGGTAAAGCATCTAGCTTTAAAGCGCTTGCAGAATCGCTCGTTAAAAGTGTAGAGGGCAATCTTGATGCAATTAAATATATTGATATGCCAAATGATCTTAAAGGAAAATACCAATATTTTACTGAAGCAAACATTAAGAAACTAAAAGACGCTGGATATACAAAACCTTTCTTAACCATTGAAGAAGGCGTTAAAGATTACGCAACGAATTACTTAACAAAAAGTGATGCTTACGCATGAGTGAAAATATAAAAAGAATAGAATCTATCTTTAAGCGTCATCTTGATACGATTCATAAATTATCTTCTGTCATAAATAATGTGAATGAAGTGGCAGATATTATTAAAAAGACACTTCACGCTGGAGGTAAAGTACTTATTTTTGGTAATGGCGGAAGTGCATCAGATAGTCAACATATTGCGGCAGAAATTGTAGGTCGCTTTGTGAAAGAAAGAAAAGGATTGCCTGCGATTGCATTAACAACAGATACGTCAATTCTTACTGCGGTTGGCAATGATTATGGGTTTGAACACATCTTTTCAAGACAAGTGGAAGCATTGTGTTTAAAACATGATGTAGTGATTGGTATCTCTACATCAGGGAATAGTAAAAATGTAGTGAAAGGTTTAGAAAAAGCCAATGCATTAGGTGCTATTACTGTCGGATTAACAGGTGGCGACGGTGGTCTTATTAAAAAAATATCAAAACACAGTATTGTTGTGGATTCAAATGAAACAGCAAGAATTCAAGAGGCTCACATTCTAATTGGACATACAATTTGCGAACTCATTGATGAAAGTCTTTAAGAATGACTGATATCGAAATTATTAAAAATAAATTCAATGCGCATAATCAATGGGCGTTAGTCATTGGCGACTTGATGTTAGATCGCTATTTAATTGGAAGCGTATCAAGAATTTCTCCGGAAGCACCTGTCCCTGTCGTGAGACTCAAAGAGTCTTTTGATCGTATTGGAGGATCAGGCAATGTTGCTGCAAACCTATCGCTCTTGGGCATTAAAACAATACTAGCTGGGCAAATTGGCAATGATATAGATGGAAAGAAACTACTCGAGATTCTTAAAAAGAATCATATTGGTATCGACGGCATCCTAAAAGATAAAAATCCTACGACAACAAAAACGCGCATTATTGGCGAACATCAACAAATGATGAGAATTGATCAGGAAGCGACTGCAGACCTTGTTGACTCTAAAGCATTGATTAAAAAAATCACAACGCTTCTTAATAAAAAACCAGCCATCGTCATACTTTCTGATTATGCGAAAGGTGTTTTAAGTGAGCGCTTATGTCAACATGTCATCAAACTCGCAAAATCAAAAAAAATACCTGTATTGGTGGACCCTAAAGGTATTCATTACGAAAAATATAAAAATGCGACCGCCATTACACCCAATAAAAAAGAAGCCATTGAGGCTTGTCATATTCATGTCACTAAAAATACCAACTTTTTAACGCCACTTTTAAAATTAAAAAAATCACTCAATTTACAATTTATTGCAATGACAAAGGGTGAAGACGGTATTGATTTAATCCAAGGTGATACGATTAAAAACTTACCCGCTGTTAATCAACAACAAGTTTTTGATGTATCAGGGGCTGGCGATACAGTGATCGCTACATTAGCGGCATGTATGGTCGCAAAAATGCCAATTGAAAGATCGCTCAATATTGCTAACATCGCTGCAGGTATAGTCATTGGAAAATTAGGTACGATTCCGATTACACATGCAGACTTAGTTAAAACTTTAAACGCGCAGCACTCAGACCAAGAGAAAAAAATTCACTCTCTTGAAAGTCTTATGGAACAAGTAGGTGTCTGGAAAAAACAAAAAAAGAAAATTGTATTTACAAATGGTTGCTTTGATATTCTTCATGCGGGCCATGTGACTTATCTTGAAAAAGCAAAAAAATTAGGTGATATCTTAATTCTCGCTCTTAATAGCGATTCATCAGTCACCAAACTCAAAGGTAAATCGAGACCTGTCATACATCAAGAAGATCGAGCAAGAGTTCTCGCAGCTCTCTCTTCAGTAGATGGTATTGTCGTTTTTAGTGAAGCGACGCCACTAAATTTAATAAAGAAAATTCAACCTGATGTCTTAGTCAAAGGCAGTGATTATAAAAAGAATCAAGTAGTAGGCCATCAAGAATTAAAAAAATGGAATGGTAAAGTTGAATTGGTTTCGATTGTTCCCGGAAGAAGCACTAGCGCCATCATTAAAAAAATATCTTAAGATTTTGAGCACTCAAAAAATTCTGGTGATAGGACCGTCATGGCTAGGCGATATGGTCATGGCACAAAAACTTTTTAAAGTCATTAAAGATCATTATCCAAAAAGTAAACTTCATGTAGCTTCACCTATATGGACTATCCCCTTAGTCTCTCGAATGCCTGAAGTTGATAAATCGATTGCCTTGCCTTTTTCGCATGGCGAACTCAATATACTTAAACGATACCAGTTAGGAAAAAGTCTAAAAGCAGAAGGTTACACACAAGCTATTGTGCTTACCAACTCGTTTAAATCAGCACTCATTCCATTTTTCGCCAATATTCCTAAGCGCACTGGATTCTTAGGAGAAATGCGCTTTGGTCTCATTAATGATTGCATCCAGAAAGACAAAAGTCTTTATCGCACTGTTGATCAATTTTTAGCGTTCGCACCCAAGAATAAAAATATTAAAACGAGCCTATCCACTTACCTCGTTTCAAAACCTTACCAAGCAAGAAAATTTTTAAAGGGTAAGTTAAAGTCTTCAGATAAAGTTTTAGGCATTGCTCCAGGTGCTGAATATGGCGAAGCTAAAAGATGGCCTATTGAGTATTTTGCGAAAGTCGCAATAGAAGCCATAGAAAATAACTGGAAAGTTATTTTGCTAGGATCATCAAACGATCATGATCTTGGAAAGTCGCTAGAGAGACTCACAAAAAATAAAGTGATTAATCTTATTGGCAAAACAAAACTTGAAGAAGTGATTGATGTCATGAGCATATGCAACACATTTTTAAGTAACGATTCGGGCTTAATGCATGTCGCTGCGAGCTTGGGGATTAAACAAGTTGCTATTTTCGGTTCTTCGGATCCTAAAAAAACACCACCCTTAAGTCGTCATGCTAAATTAATATATTTGGGTCTTTCATGTAGTCCATGCTTTGAAAGAACGTGTCCCCTTCAACATACAAACTGTCTAAAAAATATTAAGCCTGAAGAGATTATTAGAAAAATAATTTAATGATTAAGATCGTCTAACTTTTTATAAATCTCAATTTTATTTTCCGCACAAAAACTTTTCCATTCGAAAAAATTAGTCCAATCACTTAAAAAAATAAAATCTAAATTATTTTTTTTAGCGACTTGATAGTCGTATTTAGAGTCGCCAATGAATAAAGCCGGCCTTTCGCCGGTAGCCTTTTTTAATTCGCGTGCCACTATATCTTCTTTAGAATCAGGACTTCCAAAAATGCCTACATCAAAATATTTTAATAAATTTTTTCTTGTGAATAGACGGATAATTTCTTCTTGATCGCCACCAGAGACTATCATCCAATTAGAATCTTTAGTTTTTTCTCTTAAAACATCAAGACCTTTAGCAATTTCACAATTTTCTAAAAGTCTTTCAACTTGAAAATTGAGTTGATTTAAAAGATGATTCATTGATGCATCATCTACTGTCTTATGAAGAATTTTTTCTAAAAAATATGCAAATTTAATATTTCTAGATATGCCGGTATATTCGATATGATGATTTACTAGCTTCATAGCATCTTCTTCAGATGCTCCAAACTCAAGTGCTGTTAATCGGTAAGCTTCTATTTTAAGAAAATTTGAATTAAGAACGACGCCATCACAATCAAATAAGATTGTCTTGTATTGAGAGATGGGAAGCATGAAATTGAATTAAGGGCGTTTAATCGCGCTTGCTTCTTTAGCTAATTTTGTAATTTCAATCCAGTTTTTATTTGCAACGAGATCTTTTGGTGTAAGCCAAGTGCCTCCGCAAACCGGCACATTAGGCAAACTTAAAAAGTCAGGAGCTGATTGAACAGTGACACCTCCTGTTGGACAGAATTTAACGTCTGAAAAAGGACCTGCAAATCCTTTTAGAAGATTAATGCCGCCTACTGCAACGGCAGGAAAAAGTTTCAAGAAGTAATAGCCATCGTTATTAGCCATCATCACTTCGCTTCCGGTCGAAACTCCTGGCAATAATGGTAATCCAATATCTAAACAATGTTTACCAATTTCTGATGTATAGCCTGGACTCACTGCAAATTGACAGCCAATTGATTTTGCAGCTGAAGCATCTGCTTTTGTTCTTACAGTACCTGCACCTACAATTGCTTCTGGCACATGTTTAATAATTCGATCCATAGCCTCAATTGCACATGAAGTTCTTAATGTAACTTCCAAAACTTTGATGCCACCTTCAAGCAAAGCTTCTGCCATAGGAACGGCATCTTCTACTTTATCAATCACAATGACTGGAATCACTGGACCATAATTTGCTAAATCTAAAGTCTTCATATTGTCCTTATAAATTTTATAGCCAGGTGATCGCGCCTTCTTCAGCAGAAATCACATTTTTTCTCATACCAGCAAATAATTCACGTCCGATATCGTGCGCATTATTATTTCGAAGCTGATCAGAGAGATTTTCATTTTCTCTTTCATACCATGTATCTTCATCGACTAATGCATTTAATGTACCGACCATCGCATTGAGTCGAATCATATCGCCATTTCGAATTTTACCGATAGGTCCATTTGCTGAAGCTTCGGGACTTAAATGAATCGCAGCTGGAATTTTTCCGGAAGCACCACTCATTCTGCCGTCGGTCACAATCGCTACCTTAAAGCCTTTATTTTGCAGCACTGCTAAAGGAGGTGTTAGCTTATGAAGCTCAGGCATTCCGTTTGCTTTAGGTCCTTGGAATCTCACAACCGCAACAAAATCCTTTTCAAGCTCGCCTCGATCAAAAGCACTCAGAAGCTCTTCTTGTGTATCAAAAATAACTGCAGGCGCTTCAATAATGTAACGGTCTTGCGGTACTGCAGAAATTTTAATTACAGAACGACCAAGATTACCTTGTAAAAGTTTTAACCCGCCTGATTGATTAAAAGGATTATCAGCGGTTCTCACAATTGTTTCATCGCCACTCTCTTTAGGTAAGTCTTTCCAAATAAGTTTATTATTTTCTTTTTTAGGTTTTTTTGTATATTCTTTTAAGCCACCTTCGCTTACAGTGATAACTTCTGGATACATACAACCTGAATCAATAAGCTCACGAATCACAAAAGCTGGTCCGCCTGCAGTTTGAAATTCATTCACATCTGCTTTGCCATTTGGGTAAACGCTTGCTAATAAAGGAGTTGCACTTGCGAGATCATGAAAATCACTCCAATCAATAATAATACCGGCAGCTCTTGCGATCGCTACCCAATGAATAAGATGGTTGGTAGACCCCCCTGTTGCTAATAATGCGACCATCGCATTCACAATAACTCGCTCATCCACTAATTTACCAATAGGTTTGTCTTGTTTATTTTTGATAATGTTTAAAAGAGAACGAACAGACTCACGTGTTATTTCTTCTCTAATATCATCCCGAGGATGAATAAATGCTGCGCCAGGAACATGAAGTCCCATTGCCTCCATTAACATCTGATTACTATTAGCTGTGCCATAAAATGTACAAGTACCTTCTCCATGGTATGCAGCAGATTCCGAAGCTAAAAGTTCTTCTCGTCCGACAAGGCCTTGTGCATATTTCTCACGTACTTTAGATTTAGAAGTGTTGTCGATACCAGTCGACATAGGACCGGCCGGAACAAAAATTGTAGGTAAGTGACCAAAATGAAGAGCACCAATTAATAAACCTGGCACAATTTTGTCACAAATACCGAGCATAAGCGCACCATCGAATACATCATGCGAGAGTCCAATTGCCGCTGCCATAGCTATGGTGTCTCGAGAAAATAAACTCAACTCCATACCTGGTTCACCCTGAGTAATACCATCACACATAGCGGGCACACCCCCTGCTACTTGAGCTGTTGCATCACATTTGTGAGCTTCATCACGAATAATGGATGGATAGTTTTCGTATGGTTTATGCGCTGAAAGCATATCGTTATATGCAGACACAATCGCAATGTTAGGTTTTTTTTCGCTAACGATTTTTAATTTATCATTTTTTGGTAATGCTGCAATAGCATGAGCAACGTTAGCGCACCCCAGGCGATCAGCACCCCGCTGTCTTTGCAACATAGCATCGACGCGAGCTAGATATGCAATTCTCGTGGGTCTACTTTTTTCTTTGATTCTTTCTGTGATTTCTACTATGGAATGTTTCATTAAATTAATCTGTTGTCATGAATGAATAAAAATTTATCTCTATGACAGATTATCCTAGAAACACTCTGTAAGCGTCAAACGATTAAATGTGAATTAGTCATATAAATCATTTATAGGCATTGATTTATATGCGAAAATTCTTTATATGGTTCGAATACTTATTATTAAAACGTCCTCACTTGGGGATATTATTCACTGCCTCCCTGTTGTTAACGATATTAAATATTTTGTTCCCGAAAGTTCGATAGACTGGCTTGTTGAAGAGTCTTTTGCTGATATTCCAAGGCTGCATCCTGAAATTAATTCGGTCATTACTATCTCTTTAAGGTCCTGGAAAAAAAATCTTAGAAAAAAGACAACATGGACAGGTCTTTATAAAGCCATTAATGCTATTCGTCAGAATCACTACGATATTGTCATTGATTTTCAAGGGTTACTAAAAAGTGCTTTTTTTACTTTATTTACACATGCTGATATTCATGGTTTTGATAAGTTGTCTATTCGAGAGGCTGCTGCGTCTTATTTCTATAAACATAGACATTCTGTTTCAAAACAAATCCATGCGGTCGTGCGTAATCGAGAATTAGCTTCCAAGTGTTTTGAATATAACTTATTGGACCAATCTGCTCATTTTGGATTAGAAATACACAATATCAATAACTTTAATCTATCAGAACGTTACGTCGTTTTGATTCATGGTTCTAGCAAAAAAACTAAACAATGGCCTATGGATCATTGGCAAAAAATCATCCAATTTTTTAATATTTTAGGTCTAAGAGTTTTATTGCCTTGGGGCAATCTTGAGGAATATCAGGTGTCCAAAGAACTTCGAAAAACATCAAGCAATTGCTTAGTGTTGCCTAAAATGAATATTAGCGATCTTGCAAATATTATATCGAGTGCTAAATGTGTGATTGGTGTAGATTCAGGACTCACTCATCTTGCCAATGCTCTTGGCATCCCAACTATAGGTCTTTATATGGATAGCAATCCATACCTTAATGGGGTCTATCCTAATATCAAAGTGCCATCCGTCAATTTAGGAGACATTGGGGTCACACCTACCGTCGAATCAACCATTTCTCAAATTGAGGCAATTATTTAATCTTACGCCCTTGAAATTGAAAGTTTCATCCCCAAATTTGGTTTAATTCGCAATATTTTAAAAGTTTTAAAAGGCAAAATTATGAATGCAGAAGATACAGAAAATTCATCTATTGATAATTCAAACAATAATCCGGAGCAACCCACTTCAGATAGCCCGGAAGATCAAATAAAGCTTCTTGAAGAGAAATTAGCCGAAGCGCAAGCACAAGTTCTCTATGTGAAAGCTGAGGGAGAAAATATTAGAAAACGTTCTTTCGAAGATATTGATAAAGCCAGAAAATTTGCATTAGAAAAATTTAGTGGTGAATTACTCTCTGTAAAAGATAGTCTTGATGCAGCTTTAACAGTTGAGAATGCAAATGTAGATAGCTACAAAAATGGCGTAGAGCTTACACAAAAACAACTCATTAATGTATTTGAAAAGTTTGGTATACAAGAAATTAAAGCATTAGGTGAAAAATTCGATCCTAATCAACACCAAGCCATCAGCATGGTGGAGTCAGAAGAAGAGCCAAATAAAATTTTAACTGTTCTTCAAAAAGGTTATCTATTGAATGAAAGAGTTATAAGACCGGCTCTGGTGACCGTATCAAAAACTAAAAATACATAAGCTCTTGAAATATTCAAGATCGTCCCAATTATAAATCTATCAAATTAAACAGATTTTTTAAGGAAAAAAAATGGCTAAAATTATCGGTATTGACCTAGGAACAACAAACTCCTGTGTGGCTGTAATGGAAGGTGGAAAACCTAAAGTAATTGAAAATGCAGAGGGTGCTCGAACAACACCTTCAATTATTGCTTACCAAGATGATGGTGAGATTCTAGTAGGCGCGCCTGCAAAAAGACAAGCAGTTACTAACCCAAAAAATACATTATTTGCTGTAAAACGCTTAATTGGCCGTCGTTTTGAGGAAAAAGAAGTACAAAAAGATATTGATCTAATGCCCTATGAAATTTCAAAGGCTGACAATGGCGATGCATGGGTAAAAGTGCGGGACCAAAAAATGGCGCCACCTCAAATTTCAGCTGAAGTTTTAAGAAAAATGAAAAAAACTGCTGAAGATTACCTTGGCGAAGAGGTTACAGAAGCAGTGATCACTGTGCCTGCTTATTTTAATGATAGCCAACGTCAAGCTACAAAAGATGCTGGACGAATTGCAGGTCTCGAGGTTAAACGTATTATTAATGAACCTACTGCCGCAGCACTTGCTTTTGGCCTAGACAAACAAGAAGGTGATCGAAAGATTGCTGTATACGATTTAGGTGGCGGAACGTTCGACGTATCTATTATTGAAATCTCAACAGTTGATGGCGAACATCAATTTGAAGTGTTATCTACAAATGGAGATACTTTTTTAGGTGGTGAAGACTTTGATAATCGTCTAATTGATTTTTTAGCTGATGAATTTAAAAAAGAAAATGGTCTTGATTTAAGAAACGATCTACTTGCAAAGCAACGTCTAAAGGAAGCGGCTGAAAAAGCAAAAATTGAACTTTCAAGTAGCCAACAGACTGAAGTCAACTTGCCTTACATTACTGCTGACGCAAGTGGTCCAAAACACCTTGTTGTAAAAATTACACGTGCAAAATTTGAATCTCTTGTGGATGATTTAATTGAAAGAACTATCGAGCCTTGTAAAGTTGCAATGAAAGATGCTGGCGTTTCTGGAAGTGACATATCAGACATTATTCTTGTAGGTGGCCAAAGTCGCATGCCAAAAGTACAAGAAAAAGTTAAAGATATCTTTGGTAAAGAACCAAGAAAAGATGTTAATCCTGATGAAGCTGTTGCCGTGGGTGCAGCAATTCAAGGTGGCGTCCTTCAAGGAGATGTAAAGGATGTTTTACTGCTCGATGTTACACCACTAAGTTTAGGCATTGAAACACTTGGCAGCGTGATGACTAAACTTATTAAGAAAAATACAACAATACCGACTAAAGCATCTCAAGTATTCTCAACTGCTGAAGATAATCAAAATGCCGTAACGATTCATGTGCTTCAAGGTGAGCGTGAAGTAGCCTCTGGCAATAAGAGCCTAGGTCAATTTAATTTAACTGATATACCTCCAGCACCAAGAGGTACGCCTCAGATTGAAGTGACTTTTGATATTGATGCTAATGGTATCTTGCACGTATCTGCTAAAGATAAAGCCACTGGTAAAGAAAATAAAATTACGATTAAAGCTAGTAGCGGACTCAGCGAAGAAGAAATTAAGAAAATGGAAGAAGATGCTGTTAAATATGCTGACGAAGATCGTAAAATTCGAGAGCTTGTAGATGTTAAAAACTCTGCAGATGGCATGATTCATTCAGTGAAAAAATCGATCACTGATCATGGTGATAAATTAGATGCAGCGGAAAAAGAAAAAATTGAAGCTGCGATAAAATCTTTAGAAGAATCCTTAAAATCTGACAATAAAGAAGAGATTGAGGCCAAAACAAAAGAATTAATGGAAGCATCGCAGAAATTAGGCGAGAAAATTTATGCCGAACAACAAGCACAACAACCTAATGCTGGAGCCGCACCTCAGCAAGAAGAAAAAACGGTTGACGCTGAAGTAGTTGATGCAGAATTTGAAGAAGTTAAGCAAGACAAAAAAGACAAATAACCTTTAACCATCAAAACAACATCAGTTAGTCTGATGTTGTTTTGTTTTTTTGAAAAAATATCATGGCGACCAAAAAAGATTATTACGAAACTCTTGGTGTATCTCGTGACGCTTCAGAAGATGAGATAAAAAAAGCTTATCGTAAACTTGCGATGAAATTTCATCCTGATCGCAACCCTGATAATCCAAAAGCCGAAGAAAATTTTAAAGAAGCCAAAGAGGCTTATGAAATACTTTCAGACTCTCAAAAGAGAGCAAGTTACGATCAATATGGTCATGCAGGTGTAGATCCTAGTATGGGTGGTCATGGGTCTGCTGGATTTTCAGACTTCAATGATGCCTTTGGTGATATTTTTGGTGATATTTTTGGCGGTGGGCGCGGTAGCAAAAAATCTAATGTTTATCGAGGTGCTGATCTTCGTTATAACATGGAAATTAGTCTTGAAGACGCTGCGAAAGGCACTGAAAGTAAAATTCGTATTCCTGTCATGACAGCTTGCGAGCCTTGTAAAGGCACTGGCGCTAAACCTGGCACACAACCAGTCTCATGTGATACTTGCCATGGTCATGGTCAAGTTAGAATGCAACAAGGATTTTTTTCGGTACAACAAACTTGCCCTAAGTGTCATGGCACAGGAAAAGTGATCAAAGAGCCATGTTCTACTTGTCATGGAGCGAGTCGTGTTAAACAAAATAAAACACTTTCCGTTAAAATTCCTGCCGGTGTAGATGAAGGCGATCGCATTCGCCTATCTGGTGAAGGCGAATCAGGCATTAATGGAGGGCCTTCTGGTGACCTTTATGTCGTAGTTCATTTAAAGAAACATGATTTGTTCGAACGCGATGGCGGTAATTTACACTGTGAAATGCCTATTAGCTTTACCACTGCCGCTTTGGGCGGTGAAATTGAGGTACCCACTCTCGATGGTCATGCAAAAATGAAAATACCTCCTGAAACACAAACAGGCGCTGTATTTAGATTAAAAGGAAAGGGTATTAAACCCTTAAGACAAAATTCACCTGGAGATCTTCATTGCCATGTTTCTATAGAAACGCCTGTCAAGCTTACAGATAGGCAAAAAGAACTGTTACAAGAACTTGAAGAGATCAATCAATTGGATCGAGGTAAACACAGTCCAAAATCAAAAGGTTGGCTTGATAAAATGAAGGACTTGTTTGATTAGTTAAAAAGTACCAGCTTGTATTAATTCAATCTTATAACCATCTGGATCCTCAATAAAGGCAATTACTGTTGTTCCATGTTGCATGGGGCCCGCCTCACGAATCACTTTTCCGCCTTTTGCTTTAATTAATTCACAAGCCTTGTAAGCATCTTCAACTTCTATTGCAATATGTCCAAAAGCATTACCTTTGTCGTATGTCGTCACGCCCCAATTGTAAGTAAGCTCAATGACGGCATGATCTTTTTCATCACCAAAACCCACAAAAGCTAATGAAAATTTTCCATCAGGATATTCATGTTGTCTTAATAGTTTCATACCTAAAATATTTGTATAGAAATTAATTGATTTTTGTATATCAATGACACGAATCATAGTGTGAAGTACACGCATAACTAACTCACTTTATTTTTTTGTAGTTGATGATACTTAAATAAAAGCGACTCTTTAGATTCAATAAATTGTGGATTAGTTGGAATGCAATCTACAGGACATACTTCTTGGCATTGGGGCACATCAAAATGTCCAACACATTCCGTACATAATTTAGGATTAATTTCATAGATATGTAGTCCTTGATAAATCGCATTGTTTGGACATTCAGGTTCGCACACGTCACAGTTAATGCATTCATCCGTAATCATTAACGCCATAATTAACGTCCAGTTTTTTTCATAGCTTCTTTAACGATTGGAGATACAAATTGTTCTATATTTCCACCTAAAGTAGCAACCTCTCTAACTAAACTTGAGGATAAAAAAGTAAACTGCTCGGAAGGTGTTAAAAAAAGCGTTTCAACATTTGGATAAAGTTTGCGGTTCATACCTGCTAATTGAAATTCATATTCAAAATCAGACACAGCCCTTAAGCCTCGAATAACTATTTGCGCGTTTTGTGATTCAACAAAGTCCATTAAAAGCCCATTAAATCCAATTACTTCAATTTCTTTATGGTCTTTGAATACAGCTTTCACCAAATCTATCCTCTCCTCAAGCGCAAAAAAACATTGTTTGCTTGTATTGCCAGCCACAGCCACAATTACTTTGTCAAAGATTTTTGCAGCACGATGGGCAATATTCTCATGACCTAATGTAATAGGGTCAAAGGTTCCAGGATAGACAGCTACAGATAAATTAGATTGACTCATTATTTTTTAATGTCACAAGATGATAAAAAACATTACCTGCTTTTCTTTTTTTTAAAAGATTAAATTCACCATGTTCTTTTAAAGCAGATTCTGATTCGAAGTATATTAGCCCATCCTTTGTTAAATGGTTAGCTAATTGAGGAAATAATTTATCTTCCCAGCCCTCGTTAAAAGGAGGATCACAGAAAATAATGTCAAACTTAGTGTTGTTATTTTGAAGAAATATAAGTGCATCCATAAAATGAATGCGCGCTTTTTGTGCTTGAAGTAGCTTTTTATTATTCTCAATCATTTTATAAGCTTGAGGAGATTTTTCAACCATTACTACACTTAAAGCACCTCTTGAGAGAGATTCAAATCCAATGACACCAGAACCCGAAAAGAGATCTAGACAAACTTTGCCAGTTAGATCCTGATTCAACCAATTAAATAGAGTTTCCCTTACTCTGCTTGGAGTAGGCCTTAACCCGGGACCGTCAAGGAAAGAAATATTTTTTCTTTTCCATAGCCCGCCAATAATTTTAACTTGATTTTTAAGTACCTTCAAAAAGCTACTCTGCACCTACAATAATAGTTGTAAGTTTATTAGGATCAATTTTATTTTTAAAAGCTACTTTTATTTGATCAACAGTTACTTTATTAATCTCACTTATATAATTATCAATATAGGAAATTGGCAACTTATAAAAAGCAATCATACTTAAATAATCAACAATTTTTGCATTACTATCAAGTCTTAAAGGAAATCCGCCGACCAAATTTTGTTTTGCTGCCATAAGCTCTTTTTCATTTGGACCTTCATCGATAAATTTTTTAATAGTCGAATTTACAATGCTTAGCGCCTCTTCAGTTTGTTCTTTTTTTGTTTGCAGGCCAATTTCAAGCGGGCCTTCAACATAAAGCGGCATAAAATAACTGTATACACTGTAAACCAATCCCTTTTTTTCTCTAACCTCTTCGGTAAGTCTAGAAACAAAGCCGCCGCCACCTAAAATATAATTTCCAACATACAAAGGAAAATAATCTTTTTCTCCGCGCCTCAATGCTGGCATACCCATTAAAATATGAGCCTGCTTTGCAGGATGCTCTATTTTTTTAACTCCCGCATAATTTGAATCTGTCACAGAAGCTATGTTGTGTTTTGTATTTCCTTGAGGCAATCCTTGGCTAATAGACTCACTTATTTTTTTAGCCTCATCCATGCTTACATCTCCCACAATTACGATGGAAGATTCAGATGATAAATAATAATTTTTATAGAATTGTTTAAGATCAGCTTGATTTAATTTTTGCACAGTATCAATATTTCCAGCCTCGTCATGTCCATATGGGTGATCTCCATATATTGATTTCATGAATGCTTTATTAGCAATAGTTTCTGGTTGCGTCAGAGACTGTTTAATACTTGCAATAATTCTATCTTTTTCTCTATCAATCACTGGAGCTGGAAAATCAGGTGCATGTATCACATATTTAAAAAGCGTCAGTGCTTTATCTTTCTGTGAGGCTGAGCTTAGAGTTCTTAATTTAAAGTAAGCCCTGTCGAGATCTACATCTCCGCCAATTGCTGCACCTATATCGGAGAATTGATTTGCTAATTTCTCTTCATTTATTCCACCTGCGCCTAGATTCATAAGATGATGCGTTAAATTTGCAAGGCCTTCTTTACCAACAGGATCTTGAGCGCTACCTGCAAAAAAATTTACATTAAGATCAAGTATAGGAAGGTCATGATTCTCTACAAAAAAAACTTTAGCTCCCTCTTTTGTCTCCCATGTATTAATCTTTAATACAGCAAAAGCATTTTGTTGAAAGCAGACTAGTAAAAAAATTAGTTGGAAAAGTTTAATGAACATGCGGGCGTCCCTTAGGGCTTGAGTTTTGAGTCATTGGCTGAGGATCAAGAATGACTACAGATAAATTATCTCGAGTTAAATATTTTGTAGCTACATTTTTTATTTGCTCTGAAGTTACACTATTAATTCTTTCAATATAACCATCACTTAAATGGAAAGAATAATCCATGGTTTCAAGTTGTCCAATTTCCATTGCCATACCAAACATAGAATCTTTTTGATACACATCACTTGCAATTACTGTTGCTTTCACTCTGTCTAACTCTTCTTGAGTTACACCATCTTTTTTAATTTTTTCTATTTCTTGGAGTAAGGCATTTTCAAGATCAGTTATTTTTTTAAAATCATTTGGTGTACCTTCCAATTCAAATATGCTAATTCTTCCACGAGCTGTGGAATCATATCCAGCACTTACATTGACGGCTAAATGCTGATTTCTCACAATATTTTGATTTAATCTTGATGAACTATTTCCAGCAAGAATATTAGATAAAACTTCTAGAGCGTATGGCTCCCATGCATTATTATCATTTCCATTCCGGTCATTTAACGTTGGGACGGGATATCCCATCAAAAGATAAGATAATTCACTCGGAGCCTTAATATATGACCTTCTCTCTCCATTTTGCTTAGGCTCAACCTGAGGCTTTCTTTCAGGTATTTTTCTTGCAGGAATTTTTTCGAAATATTTTTTTGCAAGATTTAATACATCTTTGGCATAAATGTCGCCAACAATAACCAACGTTGCATTGTTAGGTGCGTACCAATTTTTGTACCATTCCCTCGCATCTTCAACCGTCATATTTTCTAAATCATTCATCCATCCAACCACAGGCCTACTATATGGATGGGATTTAAAAACAGTGGATAGAAATTGTTCTTTAACTTGGGATGTTGGCTTATCTTCTGTTCTCCATCTTCGTTCTTCCATAACTACCTTTATTTCCTTGTCAAATTCTTCTTTAGATAGATTCAAATTCTCCATGCGATCTGCTTCTAATTTAAATGAAAGTTCAAGGTTTGATTTTTCAAGCTGCTGAAAATAGCAAGTGTAGTCTGCTCCTGTAAATGCATTTTCTTTTCCACCAGCCTTCGCAATAAGCCTAGAAAATTCTCCTGCTTTAATTTTCTTTGTGCCCTTAAACATCATATGTTCTAGAACATGGGCTACACCGGTTTTCCCATTTACCTCGTCAAGACTACCTGCTCGATACCAAACTTGTGAGACAACAACGGGGGAGCGATGGTCTTCTCTCACAAAAATTTTTAATCCATTAGAGAGCTTGAATTCTGAAGTTTGGGCTAAAAGTAAACTTGGAAACAACAATAAGAAAAGTAAGATATTTTTTAACAACGCGTCTCATCCTTAAGTGATTTAGCTATTATAATGAATATGTTAATTTCGTAGACGTTTCTTTATCTCATTAAGTTCTTAAAATTTTAAAAAATGTTTGAATTCCTCAAAAAAATTATAAAGAAGGACAGCCCAGAAAAAAAACCTGTGGCAAAAAAAGAGATTGCCAAAAAGGCACAAAAAAAACCTCCTTTAGCGCCAAAACAAAAAGGTACGAAAGCACCTAAAATATTAGACAAGAAAAAAATAGCAGCCCCTGCAAAACCAGTCATAATTCCTTCTAAAGATGCTGAAAAAAAACCTGTCACAAGCTCTAAAAAAGAAGCAGTCCCAAAAGAAGAAGTAGCTCCTAAAGAAGAGAAGAAAAGCGGTTTCTTTGGTTTTGCAGACAAAATAAAGAAAGGTCTCACTAAGACCAGAGAAAAATTAACTTCAGAACTAACTTCATTATTTACCGGTAAAAAAATTGATGAGGCACTTTTTGAAGAACTTGAAACAATATTGCTTACTTCTGATGTGGGTATTTCAGCCACCACTTACCTTTTAGATAGTATTAGAGCTTCTGTTAAAAAGAACAGTATTGAAAATGCAGATGAGATTAAGGGTTTACTTAAAGAAAAATTAACTGAGCTACTATCCCCTATTGAAAGCCCTCTACTAATAAAGGAGGCTAAACCTTATGTCATTATGGTTGTCGGAGTTAATGGCGCAGGGAAAACAACAACCATTGGAAAACTTACAAAAATTTTTCTTGATGAAAATAAATCAGTGTTAATTGCAGCTGGGGATACATTTAGGGCTGCGGCCACTGAGCAGCTCCAAGTGTGGGGCGAAAGAAATAATGTTCATGTTGTTTCACAAGCCTCAGGCGATCCAAGTGCTGTTATTTTTGATGCCATTAACTCTGCGAAAGCAAAAAATATTGATATTGTCATTGCAGATACTGCAGGTAGATTGCCTACGCAAAAACACTTAATTGATGAAATCTCAAAAGTTAAACGAGTAATTAATAAATGTCATGAGGAAGCGCCTCATGAAATCCTCCTCGTCTTAGATGCAAATACTGGGCAAAATGCTATTAGCCAACTGAAAATTTTTAACGAAGCTTTGGGCATTACTGGACTTGCTTTAACTAAACTTGATGGCACAGCTAAAGGTGGCGTTATTGCAGCGATCGCTAAAGAACAACCTACTCCATTAAGATACATTGGTGTTGGTGAATCTATAGATGATCTTAAAGTTTTCAATGCACAAGAATACGTCGATGCACTTTTCTAAAATTGGTCTTTATTAATGATTAAATTTGATCAAGTCCATAAAAGATATCCCGGAAATCTGGAAGCACTTCAAAACATTACCTTTGAAATCAATGCTGGTGAACTTATTTTTGTAACAGGCCCTTCAGGTGCAGGAAAATCAACTTTATTAAAATTAATTGCAGCGATTGAACCCCCTACCCATGGAACAATTATTTTTGAAAATCAAAATTTAAGTCAAATAAAAAGTGCTGCTATTCCTTATGTAAGGCGAAAATTTGGTTTGATTTTTCAAGATCATAAACTTTTATATGATCGCAATTGCTATGAAAATATTGCACTACCTTTAGAGATTAATGAAGTAAGTATAAATGATATTAGAGGCCGTGTTCGTGCAGCTCTTGATAAAGTCGGTTTACTTAATCGAGAAAAATCAATGCCCATTAGTTTGTCAGGTGGAGAACAGCAGCGCCTAGCAATTGCACGAGCTATTGCTTGCAGACCATCAATTTTGCTTGCGGATGAGCCTACAGGTAATTTAGATAAGAAATATGCAGACGAAATTATGAATCTTTTTTATAGCTTTCAGGAGCTTGGTGTTACTGTAATTATTGCAACGCATGAAATACCAACAACTTCCAAAAAACATAAACAACTTTATTTACAAGAAGGCAATCTCACAAAGATTACTGAACAATAGATGGATTTCTTTACTTCTCATTACCAGATGTTTCTGAAAGCGCTTCAACGTAGCCATGCTTCCATGCTTTCTACATTGATGATGTTTTTAGTTATAGGCTTCACTTTTATTTTGCCTAGCTTATCTTTTCTTGTAGTGCAAAATTTAAAATCTATTTCTGAAGCTATTCAGCATGAATCTCAAATCAGCGTTTTTCTTAAAAAAGATATTCCAATAGATGCTAAAAATAAAATAGAAAAAGAATTAAAAAATCGCAGTGAAATTAATAGCTATCATTTCGTCAAAAAAGAAGAGGCTTGGCCTAAGCTTCAAAAATCAATGGGCTTTAATGATTCAAATAGCGGTCTATCCGAAAATCCATTGCCCGATGCATTCTTTATTTCCCCCAATACCGTTAATCCAAATCTCATTGCAGACTTAAAGTCTTTTCTGGAAAAGCTTGATGGTATAGATCAAGTAGTAGTGGATACGGGCTGGGTTAAAAAATTGAACTCCGTGCTCCATTTAGCGAATAAAGCGATTCTTTTGGCTTCGATTTTACTGGCTTCTATGCTTATCGTAGTCATTGGAAATACCATTCGGCTTCAAATGACTTCCCACCATGAAGAGATTGAGCTCAGCAAATTAATCGGGGCTACAGATCAATTCTTAAGGCGGCCTTTTTTATACAGCGGCTTTATTTATGGCCTAGGGGGTGGGCTAACTGCGGCAATTGCGCTCAAATTAATTGTCATATTTTTAAATCAAACTGTCGTAGAAGTTGAAGCCCTCTACGGAGCTCAGTTTGTTATTATTGATCTTAACTTTTTACAGTATTTATCTATTATAGGCAGTTCAGTTCTGATCGCTATCACAGCATCTTTCATCTCTATTAATCAATCAATTAAAAAGTTATAGATTACCCAACCTATTGTATTTATTAGATTTATTTTAAATTTGTGGAACTTTATTAAACTAGCACTCTCTATTGAAGAGTGCTAAAATTATGTTTATTAATGAAGTTTTTACTAGGAATTTTAATAAAATGACTTTGGATTTAAGCTTACCTACATTAGGCTCGATTGATAGCTACGATCGCTATATGCAATCCATAAGAGCTATCCCGTCTCTTACTGCCGAAGAAGAGATTGAGCTAGGTATGCGCCTTAAAAAATCAAACGATCTTGAGGCAGCAAAAACTCTCATTCTATCTCACCTAAAGCTTGTAGTTAAAGTAGCAAAGGGCTATTCCGGATACGGACTTCCTCAATCAGACTTAGTTCAAGAGGGCAATATCGGTCTCATGAAAGCTGTAAAGAGATTTGATCCCGAAAGAGGAGTCAGGCTAGTTTCTTTCGCAATTTACTGGATTAAGGCAGAAATTCAAGAATATATCGTTAAAAATTGGCGCTTAGTTAAAACAGCGACAACAAAAGCTCAACGTAAATTATTTTTTAACTTACGAAGCATGAAAAAAACTATTCAGCCTCTTAAATCTGATGAGATCAATTCAATTGCTAAAGAGCTTAATGTCAAACCTGAAGATGTCCGTGAAATGGAATATCGCTTGAATGGAAATGAAATTTCACTGGATTATGGTTCAGACGAATCAGAAGAGGATGTATATAGGCCCATTGCTTATCTTAAAGATGAAACCCCAGAGCCTTCAGAACAAATGGAGATAGATCAATCCGAAGGGAATGATTTATCCTCCCTTAGTAAAGCACTTTCATCTCTTGATGAAAGAAGTAGACTTATTTTAGAAGAAAGATGGTTAAAAGATAAAGACGCTTCAACACTCCATGAGCTTGCGGATAAACTTGGTGTATCGGCCGAAAGAATTAGACAAATCGAGCAAGCAGCAATGAAAAAAATTAAATTATTAATGCTATCTTCTAGTCATTAATTTTTTAAATTTACCAAAAAAGCTAAAAGAACTCCGATAATATAGTTTTTTAAGGCTTTTCCAAAAAGTGACAATAAGCAACGCTAAAATATATCCATTAGAAATTAAGCTTCATCAAGCTTCCAAGCTGTTAGAAATAAAATTTAGTAATCTAACTGAATGTATGCTTTCCTGCGAATTTCTTCGAGTGTATTCACCTTCAGCTGAAGTAAAAGGTCATGGGCCAGGTCAAGAAATACTTCAAACGCATAAAGAGAATGTCACGATAGAAAATATTGAGCCAATTGGTCAATATGCAATTAAATTAACATTTTCAGATGGTCATGATACAGGTATCTATACTTGGGATTATCTTTATGAGCTTGCAGCAACTTATGATGTGCTATGGGAAGAATATATAAACAAATTATCGAGTGCGGGCATTCAAAGAATAAAAACGAATGGCTAATAAAAAAACACATTTTGGTTATAGCGAGGTAGATGCGTCTCAAAAAGCAGCTAAGGTAGCTTCTGTATTTCATTCTGTAGCTTCAAATTACGACCTAATGAATGACTTGATGTCATTTGGGATGCACCATATGTGGAAAAAATTTCTTGTGAATACCTCCAATGCAAAGAAAAATGCTCGAATTCTTGATATTGCGGGAGGCACCGCCGACTTATCTGTTCTTCTTGCTAAAAAGATCGGGGCACAATCATCTGACTTTACAGGACAAATAATTCATTCGGATATCAATTTATCTATGCTGAATATTGGCCGTAACAAATTAATTAATCAGGGTATTTTTATACCTTCTGTATTATGTGACGCTGAATCACTGCCTTTCCCTGATAATTATTTCGATTATGTCACTATTGGTTTCGGTATTCGTAATATGACAGATAAAAAGAAAGCATTGAAAGAAATTTATCGCGTGTTATCTCCGGGTGGAAAGATTTTAATATTAGAATTTTCAAAAATTTGGAAACCATTGCAATTTTTTTACGATCAATTTTCTTTTAAATTATTACCAAAATTAGGTAAATTATTTGCAAAAGATGAATCTAGCTATCAATATCTTGTTGAATCTATAAGAATGCATCCTGATCAAGAATCGTTAAAAAAGATGATGGAGGAAGAATCTTTTTCTAAAGTTGAATATCTTAACCTATCGTCTGGTGTCGTCGCTATTCATATGGGCTACAAATTTTGATTAGCGATACAATCAAACAAAAACTTACTAATCATTTATTTCAACAAAATGAATGGCTAAAAAAAGATTTTGCTAAACACAAATCAAAATCTATTTTATTTAACGTGGGTCCTATTCATTACGCATTAATGATTAATGAGTCCGGTATTCCTGAATATAAGGGGCATTTAGAAACTTATGATGCGGAGATTAAATTAACAATATCATCAGCTATAGAACTTATGCGAGGCAATAAGAAAGCGCATATTGAAATTAAAGGTGATATAGACTTTGCAACATTAATAAGTAAGGCATTAAAAGATATTGAATGGGACTATGAGGACGATTTGAGTAAATTAATTGGTGATATACCAGCATATCAACTTTCAAAGCTTGGAAAAAAAATTGTTCAAAGCACAAAAGAAACATCATTCAACATTGCAGATACCTTCAAAGAATATTGGCTTGAAGAAAAACCACTTATTGCTAAAAAAAGATTAGTTGAGCAATTTAATAAAGAAGTTGATAACTTGAGATTTGATGTTGATCGCTTAGAACAAAGACTTAAAAAACTATGAAATATATTAGGCTTTTATATATTATCTTCATCCTGCTTAAATATCGGCTTGAAGAGTTCATTACATTTAATCGAAAGCTTAATTTTCTCGCACTTTTTATCTCAGCAATATTTTTCTTTCGGCCACTTAACAAAAACAGAGGTACAAGACTTAGGCTTGCACTTGAGAATCTGGGTCCCATCTTCGTTAAATTTGGTCAAATGTTATCTACTCGAAGAGATCTTATACCCTTAGATATTGCAGATGAATTAGCTAAACTCCAAGATCAAGTGCCGCCGTTTCCATATAAGGATGTCGAAAAAATTATTATTAGTTCTTATGGCATGCCTCTTGGTAATATCTTCAAATCGTTTGATATTACGCCGATAGCAAGTGCATCAGTAGCTCAAGTCCATTTTGCAACACTCCATGGCGGTCAACATGTTGCAGTCAAAATATTAAGGCCGAATATAAAGCGTGTCATCGAGAAAGATATTAAGCTTTTATTCCTAATTGCTCATTTGCTAGAATTAATCTGGTCTGATGGAAAGCGCTTAAGGCCCCGAGAAGTAGTTGCTGAATTTTCTAAACACGTTCAATGCGAATTAAATCTTATGTTAGATGCAGCAAATTGCAGTCGCCTAGGTGAAAATTTCAAAGATAAAAAATTACTGATCGTTCCAGAAGTTTATTGGGACTATTGCAATGAAGATGTAATGGTCATGGAAAGAATGAATGGAACGCCTATTAGTCATGTTGAAAAGCTCCGAAAAAAGAAAATTGATATTAAAGCGCTTGCTCGTAATGGTGTTGAAATATTTTTTACTCAAGTTTTTAGAGACAGTTTCTTTCATGCAGATATGCATCCGGGTAATATTCAAGTTGCTGATGATGGGCGTTATATAGCTATGGACTTCGGTATCATGGGCTCTTTAAGTGAAAATGATAAAAACTACTTAGCACGTAATTTTTTAGCTTTTTTTAAGCGTGATTATCACGATGTGGCTCTAGCCCACATCGAATCTGGTTGGGTGCCTAAAGATACTTCCATTGATGAATTTGAAAATGCTATTCGCTCTGTATGTGAACCTATTTTTAATAAACCTTTGAAGGAAATTTCATTTGGTCGCTTATTAATTAGATTGTTTCAGACCTCAAGACGATTTAATATGGAGATTCAACCGCAACTCACAATGCTTCAAAAAACTCTTTTGAATGTAGAGGGTCTTGGTCGAAACCTCGATCCTGATCTAGACTTATGGAAAACTGCTGCACCATTTTTAAAAAAATATATGTCTGAACAAAAAGGTATTAAACATATCCTTAAAAGCTTAAAAAATGAATTTCCTCATTGGCTTCATCTCACCCCAAAATTGCCAAGACTCATTCATGACTTTCTCGAACAAAGAAATCTACAAAATAAAAATATAATTACTAAAGATGATTTTGAAAACTTCTTAAAATCTCAAAAAAATCAAAATCGTTTGTTTAGGGTCATCATCTCTTTAATTGGAATTACCTTATTGGTAAATTTAATAATCTTGTTTTATTTTATTAAATAAATTAGGGAACACTAATTGCTCATTTGGTTTGTATCTCTCTATTTACTAGTCACAATTGGGATCGGTATTTTTGTATCTTCTCGTGTTAAAAATACAAAGGATTATGCTGTGGCTGGTCGCCATCTTCCCCTTCCTGTAGTCACCGCCACAGTCTTTGCTACGTGGTTTGGCGCAGAAGCAATTTTTGGCGTCTCTTCAACTTTCGTCAAAGAGGGTTTAAATGGGGTTGTAGCTGACCCCTTCGGATCGAGTCTTTGCTTAATTATTGCTGGCTTATTTTTTTCTTCTAAATTATATAAATTAAATATCATCACTCTAGGTGACTTCTATAAAGCAAGATATAACAGAAGTATTGAGGTCTTAACAACAATTGCTATTGTAATTTCATATTTAGGCTGGGTAGCAGCGCAAATTAAAGCGCTTGGTTTAATATTTAATCTAATTACACATCAAATGATTAGTGAACAAGTAGGTATGATCATTGGTACATTAATTGTCCTTACTTTTACAACCTTTGGCGGTATGTTATCTGTTGCTATTTTAGATTTTATTCAAATGATTGTAGTAATTGGTGGGCTTCTTTATATTGCAAATGCAATTTCTCATTTAACAGGCGGAATAAGGCCTGTCATCGAAAGCGCAGCCATCAATCATAAATTAGATTTTTTCCCTAAAGGTAATATATGGACCTGGATCACTTTTTTTGGCACTTGGATTACTATGATGCTTGGATCAGTTCCACAACAAGATGTATTTCAACGAGTCACATCTGCTAAAACTGCGAAGATTGCCTTATACGGCTCTATACTTGGAGCATTAATTTATTTTACGTTCACATTTGTACCAATGTTTATTGCCTACTCAGCAACTTTAATTGATGCAGATTATTTTAATGGACTTGTAAATACAAATTCACAACACGTTTTACCTATGCTTGTACTTAATTACATGCCTATATTTGCCCAAGTGATATTTTTTGGAGCAGTTTTGTCAGCTATTATGAGCTGCTCGTCAGCAACACTGCTAGCACCTTCTATTACTTTTGCAGAAAATATTGTTAAAGGATATTTTCCAAGAATAAACGATAAACATTTACTTAAAATTATGAGAATTACCCTTGTATGTTTTTCTTCTATCGTATTACTTTATGCACTAAGCTCAAATCTTTCAATTTTTGGCATGGTTGAATCAGCATATAAAATTACACTTGCTGGTGCATTTGTACCACTCGTATTTGGCGCATTCTGGAAAAAAGCAAATAGCCAGGGAGCTCTAATGGCCATTATTGGAGGGGTAGGTTCTTGGTTGTTTGTTGAATTTTTTCTGGGCGACAATATACCAATACCAGCACAACTTATCGGGTTAGTTAATAGCGTTATTGGAATGATTGTGGGATCTTTGCTTCCCAGTATCATAAAAGAAACCAATAAAATTAAAAGTTAATTTTGGCATTTCGGACAATAAAAGCTTGATCGCTGTGCAATAATTTTTGACTCAATAATTGATTTGCATACTCGACAAGGCTTTCCTTTTCTTCCATATACAACATAAGTTTGCTGAAAATAACCAGACTGCCCATTTACATTATAAAAATCTCTCAGAGAACTACCTCCCAATTCGATAGCTTTATGAAGCGTCTCCTTAATATATTTTACAATCTTCTTACATTCATTCAAAGTAACATCCTTCGCCATTCTACTCGGCATCACCTTAGCCTTAAATAAAGATTCACTTGCATAAATATTTCCAACGCCCACAACAATATGATTGTCCATAATAATATTTTTAATTGTAGTTTTTTTATTTTGTATCTTTGAAAATAAATATTTATCAGTAAAAAATTTTTCTAAAGGCTCGGGACCTAATTTCGAAATTAAAAAATGTTGGTTGATATCTTTATCTATCCAATGAATAGAACCAAATCTTCTAGGATCTGTATATCTTAAAATATTTTTTGTATTTTTAAATTGAATGTCGACATGATCGTGCTTTTCTGGCGAAATATTTTTTTTTAAAAGTTCAAGTCGTCCAGACATACCTAAATGAATCATGAGGTAGGCGTTCTCAAATTGAATAAGGATATATTTTGCGCGTCTTTTAACTGCTAATATTTTTTGATTGGGAAGTGTTTTTTTTAAGTGTGTAGGAATTGGCCATCTTAATGATGCATTTCTAACAACAACATCCTTAATAGACTTTTGAAGTATGGGCTGAAGCCCCATACAGGTAATTTCAACCTCAGGAAGTTCCGGCATAAATCAATTTATTTTTTAGGCTGCTCAATAGGTGGATTCATCATAGTGAATCCAATATCACTTCCAAAATGATATAGCAAACCTTCATCCACCCTATACAGTTGAGTCTCGGGAGATTCCTGCACCCGCAGAAAAGTAATTTTTTTGCCATCTACGGTGTGAATATCAAAACTCTTATACGGGACTCTTAAATCTAGTGAGTATTTTTCTACTGACCTTGCCGGGTTTTTAACCCACGTCATATCAAACCACTCTTCCATTTCATCTTGCTTAAAAGAATTACCTTCATTAGCCTTCCACTCAGTATTAATGCGTGTCACTTTTAGGCGTTTAGATTGCCATTGTTCAAGGCGAGAAAAATCAAATTCTTTAATTTGCTCAGCCCTACTCAAGGGTAATTTATCAATGAGCTCAATAGGCTGCGTAGACGCTGCTTCTGAATAAGAGCCACTTATTAGAAAAACATTGCCTTTAAATAAAAGATATTGTTCTTCAGTTACTGAGTTATATGTACCAAAAATAAATTCTTCTTCCAAACCCTTATGAATAAGCTTTAATTTCACGATAGGCTTGTCTAATCCATATTTAGCTAAGTCATTAGAGGGTAATTTTTCACTACTCGATGTTGCTACGATAGAAATAATTTTTTGAACTGAAAATTGATCTGCTCGACCTTTGATTGGTTCTAACATATTCCAAGTATCATTATTTTTTTTAAAAACCACAGAGGCTCTAGATGGAAAATCAATCTTCACAGCATCAAAATCGCTCAAACTAAAAGTGCTAACTTCAAATTGCTTTGTTTGTTTTGTTTGTGTTGGCTTGAGAAATAAAAAAAGGGAGATCGATATAACAATCAAAAGCAAAATAATATTAATAAGCCAACGATTTTTCATACTTCTATTAGGCTTTTCGACGTTTAAACCAGAAAAATATGCCTAAAACAAAAATACTTATAGGAATGAAATATTGGAAGCTATGAAATACTGTCCACGCAATGAATACTGAAGTATTATCGTTTGGAATAGTTACATTCACATCTTTTAGTGGCATAGGCTGAATTGAGATTAGATTATCATCGCCTGACAACCAATTAATCATATTAATACCTAGGTCAAGATTGCCGCCCGTTGTGATAAACGTATTAGATAGGAAATTTCCATTGCCAACTACTACGACTCTTTGACCCTTTTTACCATAGGTTCTCTGAAGCGCAACTGCGATATTAATAGGGCCTGGTTTGTCTTTATTTTTATCAAAAGTTGATTTTTGATTTCCTGCAGATTGCGTAGATTCTAACCAACCATTTGGAGATACTTCAATGAGCTTACTGACTTCCCACCCATTATCTAATGTGCCTTTAGCATTGACCTCGTGTGCATTAGAAAAAAGTGTTCGAAGCATAAAGTTTTTAGTGATTGCATGCTCACCATAAGCAGATGCAAAAGATACATTTTCATCAGCGCCCTCAACTTTTGCTGTTGGATCTACCACGTGCTCATTCGAGACAGTAAGTCCAAGATATGTGGCTACCTCTTCTAAACCATGAAAATTATTATCATCAAGAAGCCAAAGTAAATTTCCGCCAGACTCCAAAAACTTTTTAATTTTTTTTGCTTCAATAGAAGAAATATTTTTTTGTGGGCTGGCAATAACTAACATAGAACCATTTAAAGGCACTTCTGATTCAACAGTAAGATTCGGATTTGCAAATTTAAACCCTTTAGATTCTAATTGTTTGCCGAATTCTCCAACATCATTATTCTTAAGGCCAATTAAATTTCTTTCGCCATGACCATCAAGATACATGACCGCTTGTTGGTTGGTTCGAGACAAGCGCATAAAAAGATTTGTCATTTCTTGTTCTGCAAAAGGTGGATTAATATGCTCTGATCTTTTTTGATATTCAACTACAACTTCGCCATCTACTTTAATACCCATTTCTTGCGCTAATTTTGGCTCTTCTACTGGGCTTATGAATTTAATATTGATATCAGGTTTAGTTCTTTGATATCGAGTCATGAAGTTGATAATACCCTGTCTAAAGGTATCGCCATTATTAACATCATCCTTAGATGCAAAAACGGTAAGTGAAATCGGCCCTTTCATTTGCTTTAGAACATTAACGCTACCAGTTGTGAGTGTATTTCGATTGGCTTGCGTAATATCTTTTGAAAATCTATATTGATTTGCAAGAAAGCCTAATAGAAATACTAAGACAATAAACAGAACAACAAAAAAACTATTCTGAATGAGAATCTGTAATCTTAATTTTGAATTAATTTTCATAAATATTTATCCGCGAAGCCTGTCAGCGTCGAGACGTCTTATCGTTAATGTTAAAAATGTTGAAATGAACAGAAAGAAATACATTAAATCTGAGCTATCTATAAGGCCTCTTGAAAAGCTTTGAAAATGTTTCATAAGTGATAAGTAAGCAAACCAATGGTTAGGATCACTCGCAAAAAAACGCTCCATAATCATTAATGCAAAAAGTGAAATAAAACTTAAAATCGCAGCAATAATAGGCTGCTGGGTTAAGCTTGAGAAATAAATACCTAGTGCTGAGAAACTTGCCACAAGAAGCCAAAGACCTATTGAGTTTGCAACAAGATACCCAAAATCTATATCTGCCCAAATATTTAGTGTTGTGAGCATAAGAAAAATATAAAAAACAAGTATGCTTAAAAAAACAATTAAGCCTAAAAATTTGCCTAAAACTATTTCAGTCAGTGAAATAGGCGCGCTAAATAAAAATGGTAGAGTTTGACTTCTTCTTTCTTCACTAATAAGTCGCATCGTTAAAAGAGGCACTGCAAAAAGCATTATAAAAGAAGCTATGCTATAAACAGTCTGTCCAACAAATATAGTCACACCCACTCGCTCAGCAGGTCTAATCGCCCCCGACATTACTTCAAAATAATTATTAACCCCTGTAAGATAATAACTTCCGAATGCCATCATAAGAAGCGCGAGAATAATCCATCCCATGGGCGACGCAAACAAACTTTTAAGCTCTTTTCTTGCAATATTTAAAATCATTTTTAATTACCACTCATATTTTTTAATTTTTTTGTTTCTTTTCAGTTAACTGCACAAAAACATCTTCGAGACTTGTTTGATCTGGGGCAATTTGATAGAGACCCCAACGATTTTTTACTGACAGCCTAACAATTGCCTCTGATGGAGGCTGTTTATTTTTAAAATGTACGCGATACATACCTGCTTCCACTTTTTCAACTTTGGTAATACCCTCAACATCTTTTAGCGCTGATAAAGGAGGTGCCTTTGAAAAACCAACTAAAAGTTTATTACCTTGTCGATGTTGTTTTAATTCATCAATAGAGCCATGAAATACTAAATTTCCTTTATCAATAATTTGTACACGGTCACAAACCATTTCTACTTCAGGAAGAATATGAGTAGATAAAATAACACTATGTTTTTGTCCTATTTCACGAATAAGAGATCTAATTTCTCTAATTTGAATAGGATCGAGACCTACTGTAGGCTCATCTAAAATTACAACCAATGGATTATGAATAATAGCTTGGGCTATCGCTACACGCTGCTGATAACCATTAGATAAGTTTTCAATTAATCGCTTGCTCATATGACTTAAGCCACATTTTTCTTTTGCAATATCTACAGCTTTTTTAATCTGCTTACTGGGGACCTTATGAAGACGAGCAGCAATAGTTAAAAACTCATCGACTGAAAGTTCCTTATAAATTGGGCGCATCTCAGGTAAATATCCAATAAGTGCTTTAGCTTCTTTAGGATTTTCAATCATATCAATGCCACAAATTTTTACCGTGCCAATCGAAGGAGCTAAGTTGCCTGTGAGCATGCGCATAGTGGTAGATTTACCAGCGCCGTTGGGTCCTAAAAAACCTAAAACCTCACCTTTTTCTAAATGAAAACTTACATTTTTGACAGCCTCCCGACCACCAAAAAGTCGCGTTAGCTCAATCGCTTCTAAGGTTAAATTCGACATAGATGTTTTTTTGAATTTTTATTGAAAAAATGAATCATAGATTATACATATTAAAAATATTGTTTTGGTTTATTAACCATCTCATGTTGGTTATCGGACTATTTATCAGTCAAATTAGTTTAAACTATTGTAGAAATCAAATCTCAGGAAACTTTATGCATCAGCTTCGAATAATTACACTTCTAACTCTTCTATCCTTCAGTATTTTTGCTAACGCTAATGCTAAACCTGATCCAATAAGTTCAGACGGTGATTATACCAATCCTGATCTTGTTTTTAGGCTGCTATTAGCTGAAATAGCCTCTCAGCGCGGGGAACTTAATCTTGCCAGCGAACTTTTTTTAGATCTAGCTAAGCAAACCGATAGTGCACTTTTGGCGGAGCGGGCCACAAAACTTACGACATACACACGCAATGGCACGATAGCCTTAGAAGCCTCCAAAATTTGGAATGAACTCAATAAAGACTCTATTGATGCACAACAAGCACTCAGTGAAATTCTAGTTGCAAACAATAAGCTCAATGAAGCAAAACCAATTCTTCAAAAACTTTTACTTAAAGAAAAAACGAGGGCGAGTGGTTTTTTATACTTAAATAGTTTGCTCTCCAGAGTACCCGATAAAAAAGCTGTATTAACCCTTGTTACTGAATTGGCCCAGCCCTATCCTAAATTAGCTGAGGCACATTTTGCGGTTGCTCATGCGGCTTGGTTAATCAAAGATCAAAAAACATATGAAAAAGAACTTGCTACTATTAACCAAATTAAGCCAGATTGGGAAATGCCTATTTTATTCAAAGGGCAGATCACAGCCCAAGAAAATCCTGAAAGAGCCCTTCTTTTTTACAGTGAATTTTTAAAAAAATACCCAAAATCAAATGAAGTAAGACTCGAATATGCAAAATTACTTACTAACGGTCGAAAGTTTAATGAAGCAAAAAATGAATTTATTAAGCTTGTAAATACTGCTAATAGTTCTGCAGAAATCACAATAGCTGTTGGCTTATTATCAGTCGAGCTCGAAGATTATGATCTTGCAGAAAAATATTTCTTACAAAGTCTCAAAAGAAATCCTAAAGATAAAGATCAAATATTTATCTATCTTGCCAAGATAGCAGATAAAAAAAATGAAAATGAAGCTGCGATCACATGGCTTAATAAAATTAACAATGGGCCGCACTTTATTGAATCAAAACTGATGACAGCAGAAATCATTGCTAAAAACGAATCCGTTGATAAAGCCTTGCTTTTTTTAAACAGTACCAAAGCAAATTCACCAGAAGAGAATTTAAGCCTCATTCAATCAAAAACATCATTACTTTCAAGAGCTAATCGTCACCAAGAAGCTTTTCAGCTCATGCAAAAGGAAGCGTCAAATTTTCCTAACTCGCCTGAATTTAAATTTGATTATGCACTTCTTGCTGACAAGTTAAATAAATACGATCTAATGGAAAAGCTTTTAAGAGAAGCTATTAAAATCAAACCTGATTATGCTGTTGCTTATAACGCACTTGGATATTCATATGCCGATCGAAATATTAACTTAGAAGATGCTAAAAAATATATTGAAGTTGCTTTATCAATCGCCCCTAACAATCACTATATTTTAGATAGTATGGGCTGGCTATATTATCGGTTGGGTAAATTAGATTCCGCCCTTTCTTTTATTCAAAAAGCATACGATATCCAACCGGATCCTGAAATTGCAGCTCACTTTGGCGAGATTTTATGGGCTCAAGGAAAGAAAAATGAAGCTAATGATATTTGGCAACTTTCTCTTCAATCATTTCCTGATAATGAGATTTTAAAAGAAACAGTTAAAAGACTTCATTAATTTTCAAGAGTTAACCGTCAATTGAATTTTAAATATGCTCTAATTTTTTTAGCAGTTTCTCTTCTTTCGGCTTGCGCATCTTTACAAGATCCATTTGAGGTTTTTAAATCTCACGTCCCATCCATTGAAACATCTCAAGCGATCGATGAAAATCGTTTTATTGAAGAATTCTCTATAAAAGCTAAATTTGCTTACTCGATTGAGTCTAAAGGTGGATCAGGACGGCTTATTTGGCGTTACAAAAATAATCAGGATGAAATTGATATCTTTTCCCCTTTTAATAATCAAATCGCAAAAATAATATATTCCACTAAAGAAAAAAAGATCATTGATGCTAATGGGAAAATTTTATCTGGTGTTGAATTTGATCAATATGTAAATGGCTTATTCGGGAAAAATATATCACCGGATTTGTTTAGACACCTCATTACAAATCATGTTGAACGGATTAAAAATTTACACAAAGAAGATAATCAATTTAATCGCACTACACATTTTTATAACGATGAATGGGATATTGTAATTCATGCATTTAAAACTCAAGATAAGCTTACTATTCCATCCAAAATATCAATAACACAAGGTACTTTTAGTCTTAATTTTATTGTTGAAGAGATTATTAACATTGCAGGCAAATGAACTCAGAGATATTGGATTCAAGGAATTTTTAGCGCCAGCTAAATTAAATCTATTCCTTCATGTCATTAATAAGCGCGCTGATGGCTATCACAACATACAAACAGTTTTTCAACTTATTAATCTTTATGACCATATTTTTATTAAAGCAAATACATCTGGGAATATTCGTCGCGTTTCCGACCATCCAACGATTCAAGAAAATGATGATTTAGCTATTAAAGCCGCTCAAATACTAAAGCCTTTTGCTGAAAATCAGTCTGGGGCAGAAATTTTTATTAAAAAAAATATTCCAATGGAGGCTGGTCTTGGCGGTGGAAGCTCGGACGCAGCAACGATTCTTATTGCCTTAAATAACCTTTGGCATTGCCAACTCAGTCAAAAAGAACTCCAAGAATTAGCTCTTAAATTGGGGGCTGATATCCCTTTCTTTATTTTTGGCCAAAATGCTTGGGCTGAAGGGATAGGCGAAAAACTTACCCCCTTTTCAAATCCGACAGAAGATTACCTCGTTTTAGCACCCAATGAAAAGGTTTCTACGAAAGCGGTTTTTGAATCACTTGAATTGACAAAAGACCGGATTCCATTGAAAATAGCAGGCTTTTCCGACGAATTGGACCTCAAAAATTTGGCCAATGACTTAGAAAAAGGGGTCTTAAAAAAATTTAAAGGCATTTCTCTTGTTTTTGACTGGTTAAGCCAGTTTGGCCACGCAAAAATGACAGGCTCAGGATCATGTATCTTCATGCCTTTAGGTTCGATAGCTGAAGGTAAAGAAATTTTAGAAAAAAAGCCTCAGGATACACTAGGCTTCATAGTAAGAGGATTAAATAGCCACCCGCATTTGAATTTAATGCTGGGAACAGAATAACTATAGGGGAGTCGCCAAGCTGGTTAAGGCACTGGATTTTGATTCCAGCATGCGAAGGTTCGAATCCTTCCTCCCCTGCCATTTTTAAATAGACCGCTCATAACTAGGACCGAGATTTTGGACAATAATAGCGTCATGATATTTACTGGGAACGCCAACCCTCTGCTTGCTGAGCAAGTGGCTGAGAACCTCGGCATTCATCTTGGGCGAGCCGATGTAGGTCGTTTTAGTGATGGCGAAGTTATGGTTGAACTTCTTGAAAATGTCCGCGGAAGAGATGTTTTTGTTCTTCAATCCACAAGTCATCCTACTAACGATAACTTAATGGAAGTTATGGTGATTGTAGATGCCTTAAGAAGATCATCCGCTTCAAGAATTACCGCGGCAATTCCTTATCTTGGCTACTCAAGACAAGACAGAAGACCAAGATCAGCGCGTGTTGCAATTACTGCAAAAGTTGTAGCGAATATGCTTACGAGTGTTGGTGTAAATAGACTCCTTACTATGGATCTACATTCCGACCAGATTCAAGGATTCTTTGATATTCCTGTAGACAATATCTATGCAACACCGGTTCTTCTCAAAGATTTGCTTGAACAAAATCATAAAAATCTCGTGGTGGTGTCCCCTGATGTCGGTGGTGTTGTAAGAGCTAGAGCGTGTGCTAAACAATTAGGCTCCGATCTTGCAATTATTGATAAACGTCGGCCGAAACCAAACGTGTCTAAAGTAATGAACATTATCGGTGAAGTAGAAAACAGAACCTGCATCATTATTGATGACATGGTTGATACTGCAAATACACTATGTGAAGCTGCAACTGCTTTAAAAAAGAATGGCGCCATTAAAGTAGTGGCTTATGCAACACACCCTATTCTTTCAGGGGAAGCAACAAAAATTATTACCGAATCTGAATTAGATGAATTGGTTGTAACAAATACTATTCCGCTAAGCAAAGCGGCAATGGCATGTAAAAAAATTAGGCAACTTAGTGTTGCTGAGCTTTTGGCTGAAACGATTCGTCGCATAAGCCAAGGTGACTCCGTAAGTTCTCTTTTTATGGAGTAATGCATTTGGTCATGTTGGCCAATAAACTGCTGCAGTCTGGTCGCGGAATGCAGATTTAAATAAGGAGTAACAAATGAAAATTGAAATTAATGCAACAAAACGTGATGTGAAAGGTACGGGTGCGAGCCGCCGTCTTCGCCACGCTGGAAGTGTTCCTGGAATTTTATATGGTGGTGGCAAAGAGCCCATATCTCTTGACCTTGAACAAAAATCTTTATTTTTGCAATTTAGACATGAAGCATTTCATGCATCAATCTTAACGCTAAATTTAGAAGGCAATAAAGAGTCTGTCCTATTAAGAGATTATCAAATGCATCCTGTAAGAAATACAATTCAGCATATTGATTTTCAACGTGTGAATGAAAACGAAAAAATTCACGTTAAAGTGCCATTCCACTTTATTAATGCTGAAGTTTCTCCAGGTGTAAAACTTAACGGCGGAATTGTTTCGCATATCATGACTGAAGCAAATATCTCTTGTTTACCAAAAAATCTTCCTGAGTTTATTGAAGTCGATTTGGCAACACTTGATATTGGTCAATCGATTCATTTATCAGAAATTAAGATGCCTGAGGGTGTTGAATTCGTTCAGCTCACTCATGGTAATGATGCAGCAGTAACTTCTGTTGCTAAACCAAGAGCTGTAGTCGAGGAAGTTGAAGCTAAGCCAGCAGAAAGTGCTGCTGATGCAGCTGCCCCAGCAGCTGAGGGCGCTAAGGCAGCAGATGCAGCTCCGGCTGAAGATGCTAAATCAGAAAAAGCTAAATAATCTAGCTTTGATATGAACAAGGCGCACTTAATTTAAAAAAGTGCGCCTTATTTTTTCATATGAGCCAAATTAAATTATTTATAGGCCTAGGAAATCCTGGCGAAAAATATTCTGACACCAGACACAATGCAGGTTTTTGGTGGATTGATCTTGTCGCTCATCAACAGAATATCAACTTACAAAATATTGATAAATTTTTCTCAAGTTTTGGAAAGTCTTCGAATACAGAAGAATTTTATTTTGCAAAACCCAATACATTTATGAATGAAAGTGGCAAAGCGCTTGCAGCAATTACAAAGTTTTACAAAATAAATCCAAACGAAATTCTGGTTATTCATGACGATCTTGATATAAATATTGGACAAGCCAAACTGAAATTTGGCGGCAGCCATGGAGGACATAATGGCCTTAAAAGTATATTTACCTCTATTGGATCTCAAGACTTTTGGCGCTTAAAGATTGGTATTGGGCACCCAGGTGAAAAACATTTAGTTGTTGATTACGTATTAAAAAATCCTTCATCCAAAGAGAGAGATCTCATTGATGAATCTATAGAAATAAGCAGTCGTCTTTTTAATGAAATTGCATCAGGTCAATTTGAAAAAGCAATGCTCAATCTTCATACCAATAAATAAAGAAAAATAAATTATGAAATGTGGAATTGTTGGATTACCTAACGTTGGAAAATCAACGCTATTCAATGCAATTACTAAGGCAAGTATCGCTGCAGAAAACTACCCTTTCTGTACCATAGAACCCAATATTGGAATTGTAGAGGTGCCAGATCCTAGAATTGAAAAACTTATAGCTATTGTTAACCCAGAAAAAACGCAACCAGCTATAGTTGAATTTGTTGACATCGCAGGTCTTGTTGCCGGTGCATCAAAAGGTGAAGGTCTTGGTAATAAATTTTTAGCAAATATTAGAGAAACTGACGCTATTGTCCATGTCGTTCGATGCTTTCAAGATGACAATATTGTTCACGTTTCTGGCAAGGTAGATCCTCTTTCTGATATTGAGGTCATCAATACAGAACTTATTTTGGCTGACATGGAAACGGTAGACAAAACACTTCAGCGAGAGAATAAAAAAGCAAAGTCTGGTGATAAAGAAGCCATTCAACTTGTTTCAATTCTCACAAAAATTTCTGCTCATCTCGACCAAGGAAAATTAGTTAAGAATTTAAATCTAGACGATGATGAACTTAAACTCATTAAACCTTTGTGTTTAATTACAGTGAAGCCTGTGATGTTTGTAGCTAATGTCAATGAAACAGGATTCAATAATAACCCTATACTTGACTCTCTCAGGTCTTTAGGTCAAAAAGAAAATCTTCCTGTCATTTCTATTTGCGCAAAAATTGAAGCAGAGATTGCTGATTTAGAAGATGATGATAAGGCGATATTTTTAAGTGAGTTAGGGTTAGAAGAACCAGGTCTTAATAGAGTAATTAGGTCTGCTTATACTCTCCTTGGCTTACAAACATACTTCACTGCAGGTGTGAAAGAAGTAAGAGCGTGGACTGTAAAAAAAGGTGCGACTGCGCCTGAAGCTGCCGGTGTAATTCATACAGACTTTGAAAAGGGTTTCATTCGAGCTGAGGTTATTTCTTACGATGATTTCATTGCTTACAACGGCGAACAAAAATCTAAAGAAGCTGGGAAAATGCGTTTAGAAGGCAAGGAATACATCGTTAAAGATGGCGATGTTATGCATTTTAGATTTAACGTCTAATATCAGCCTTTGACTTTAGGTGTTTAAAAAAATATAATTCAACGCTTTATTTTGTTTCATAAAAGGTGATGTAGCTCAGCTGGTTAGAGCGCAGGATTCATAATCCTGAGGTCGAGAGTTCAAGTCTCTCCATCACCACCATCTTTTAGAGATTTAAGTCAACTTATATGGCACGCGCTCATTAAGTTCGTTTGTGTATTGATCAATTCCATTCTTTTCTCTCTTTAAAAAATCTTTTATTGCCTGTTCAAATTTTTCATCAAAGACTCGATGAAATGAAAATGTATTAAATGGCTCAAAACCCCGTGCTAATTTATGCTCCCCTTGCGCACCACCTTCGAATGTAGCTATTTCATTCTCAATACAAAATTCTTGACCTTGATAGTAGGAAAGTTCGAAATGTAATCCAGGATAAAAAGATTTTGAACCCCAATATCTTCCATATAAATTTTTATCATCATGAATAAAGAATGATCCTGCAACAGGTGTATCGCCCTCATAGGCAAGTATCAACAATATATTCTCAGGCATACTTTCTCTAATAAAGCTAAAAAAATTTCGCGTGAGATATGGATGTGAATGATGCTCTCGATAGGTATTACAATAACAAGTATAGAAAAAATCTAAATTCGATTCATCAATTTCTGGGCCTTTTATTTTTTTAATTTTAAGCCCCAAGTCCTGAATTTTTTTTCGTTCTTGTTTTATTTTTTTTCGCTTATCGTGAGAAAGCTGGAAAAGGAATTCTTCAAAATTTTTGTAATTTTTGTTAAGCCATTTAAATTGCACACCTTCTCTCAACATCCATTTTGCATCAAGGTATGCGTTTTGCTCGCTTTGATCAAAAAATAAAATATGGCTTGATGACATTTTATTTTGATAAGCTAGCACTTCTATCTGTGAAACTATATTTTTTTTAATTGCCGCGTCTAATCCAAAAATTCTAGGGCCACTCGCCGGAGTAAATGGTATACATGATACGATCTTCGGATAATAGCTTCCCCCGTATTTCTGATAGGCCTCCGCCCACGACCAATCAAATACATATTCACCATA
>Ga0255147_1000068_pt1 | contig 46250 bp, 67 predicted proteins | sample Atl_Miss_RepA_8h_FD_183034 | JGI IMG/M metagenome (GOLD analysis project Ga0255147, IMG submission 183034) | Freshwater microbial communities from Altamaha River, Georgia, United States - Atl_Miss_RepA_8h | ecosystem: Environmental > Aquatic > Freshwater > River | place: USA: Georgia | collected... | reverse complement strand
TCAGCCGCGCCGATCATTACAGCCTGATCAGCCACTACGCGCTGCATGGCAGATTCGAGGCGTTTGATCTGCCATCTGAACCGCTCGCAGGATCTGGCCTCACATTCCCATCGGGGTATCAATGGATCTATGTGAGCCCACCAGAGACTGAGGAGATCTGCGGTCAGATCGTCTGCAGCGTTGAGCTGGAGCTAATCCCGCCGCAACCTTTCACCGGTGGTGGTGGATCACTGCCAATCCTTACCTGCCCCGCTGGCCAGCAGTCCGGCACGCAAGGCACATTCACGCAGACCTTTGACATCGGCCCTGGCGCAGGCACCTTCAACCTGACCTACAGCACTTTCACTGTTGCCGATCGGATCATCATCACCGGCGCTGCAGATTACGACTCCGGCTTTGTCAGCGGCACCAATGTCACCGTTCCAATCACCAAGACCACCACAGACCGCTACATCTACGTGACCGTGGAAGCACCGACCGCCGGAACAGAATGGAACTACACCATCGGCTGCACCTACTGAGATGGCTGATTTCCCTGCCCTCTACGCCGATCGGATCACTTATGACATCGGTGCGCTGAACATGAGCGAGGAGGCGACGATCGGCGCGGGGCCGATTCGCTTCCGTCATTCGCTGCGCACCACTGGTGGGCTGGTGAGCTTGGAATATACCAACCTCACACAGACGCAGATCCAGCAGATCCGCGACCACTGGACCGGTAGCGATGGCACGCACCGCTATTTCGCGGTGCCCGTTGCCGTATGGGGTGGCGCGCCAGTAGGCGAAGCCACATCAGTCTTTCGCTATGAGGAGCCGCCAGAAGAAGAACACTTCGGCGTGTTCTTCAATGTCACCGTCACGCTACGGATGCTGTTTGGCATCAATCTGCTTTATGTGCTGTACGGCGGCACTGCAACGCTGGCAGCAGTTGCGGCGTTCCAATCGTTTGCTTTCACAGGCAACGCCCCGTTTATCCTTGATGCAAATGCCGCTGATCCTGAGGATCCAGAGGCAACACTGATTCTCAAAGGCGGAGGCGCCGACCAGTGACAACACCTACCACCGTCAACGTCCGGCTGCAGTTGCGTGCTGATACAGCCGCGAACTGGACTGCGGCAAATCCGACGCTGCTGGCGAATGAGGTAGGGCTCGAGACTGATACCAAGAAACTGAAAGTAGGCAACGGCAGCAGCGCGTGGAATAGCCTCGCCTACTTCCCCAGCATCGTCAGTGGCGGCACGGTGCTCGGTAACCTCGAGATCGGCAGCACTGGCACGCTGACCTTTGAGGGCAGCACTGCTGATGGTTTTGAGACCACGCTGGCCGTCACCAATCCAACGGCTGACCGCACGATCACGCTGCCCAATCAGAGCGGCACCGTAGTGGTGAGCGGCAACGCCAGCATCGTCAACGCCGACATCGCGGCCAACGCTGAAATCGCGGTTAGCAAGCTGGCGAACGGCACCGCCAATCAGGTGATCGTCACCGACGGCACAAATGTCAGCTGGTCCGATGACCTGACGCTGGCGGGCAACCTGACCGTCAACGGCACCACGACCACCATCAACACTCAGGACCTGCTGGTCGAAGATAAGAACATCATCATCGGCAATGTCACCAGCCCGACTGATGTAACCGCCGACGGCGGTGGCATCACGCTGAAAGGCGCCACCGACAAAACGATCAACTGGGTTGATGCCACCGATGCGTGGACCAGCAGCGAACGCTTCAGCGTGCCGCTGGGCAGTGCTGCATCGCCATCGCTGACCTTTACCGGCGACGAAAACACCGGCATCTATTCACCCGGCGCAGACCAAGTAGCCATCAGCACTGGTGGGTCTGGCAGGTTGTTTGTGAATAGCGACGGCACTGTCAGTGTTGGCAACGCGTTGACGTTTTCGGGTGCAACTTCCCTCGGGCTGCGAGCCAGCACAAATACAGCAGTCGGGAATCTGCTTGTCCTCCAAAAGTCAAACGATGGGACTAACCCTGCAAATATCGCCTTCTGCAAAAGTAGAGGAACTGCGTCATCCCCCACAGCTGTACTAAGCGAGGATGTATCTGCCGCTTTCTTTGGTCTAGCTTTTGATGGAACGACGTATCAGAGCATAGGAGGGATTAAATACGTTGTTCAAGGTATAGCTGGAACCAATGATGTTAGTGGTTATATTACCCTTGATACGCGCCCGTCTGGTGTCGGCGCATTTACTCAAGAACGCCTGCGCGTCACATCGGACGGGAAGCTGGGGCTGGGGACTAGTAGCCCAGCCTCAATCCTGCACGTTAATCAAGACGTTTCAAGCGGCAACTATCAATCGCGCATAACACTAGAGAATACCGATCAGCGCACCATTATCGGTTCTTACTGGCAATCTGGTGTTGGAGCTTACTCTTTAATCCAAGCGACCAATCAAGCTGAAAGCACAGGCGAAGCACTTCTCCTCAACCCCTCCGGCGGCAACGTCGGCATCGGCACCACAGCGCCGACAAGCTTGCTTGAAGCCTCTGGCGCTAATTGTATTATTAAATCAAATGGTTCTACTGGATACGGCGCGTTTTATGCAAATGGTGCATCAGGGAATTCTTCTTATTACTTCCTCGCAACTGCAGGAACAGAAACAGCACGACTTAGAGCTGATGCACCCGGCGAGTTAGTTTTTGGAACCGGCTCATCTGGCACCGAACGCGCCCGCATCGACAGCTCCGGCAGGCTCTTGGTTGGCACGTCTAGTACACGTAGCGTTGCAGGAAACTTTGGCTCAACAACAAACCAGATACTGTTTGAAACTGTTGATATAGCAAGTTTTACTGCGGTTGGCAATAAAGCAGACAGCTCTGGGCCGCAGTTTGTTCTTGGTAAATCAAGATCAGGAGCTATCGGAGGCGTAACCGCTGTTCAAAATGGCGATGTTTTAGGCGTTATTAAGTTTGCGGGTGCAAACGGAACAGATTTAAGCAACGTCGGTGCAGAAATCTACACTGCAGTGGATGGCACTCCGTTTAGCTCCGGCGACACAACCGACCTCCCAGGGCGCTTGGTCTTCGGTACCACCGCCGATGGTGACAGTGGCCCGACGGAGCGCATGAGAATTACCAACGACGGGAAGTTACTCTTTGCCTGCATTGGCGACCCAAGCTCAACAATAAAAGGCGGAGCCTACATTGGGAGCGCTGCTTCTCCTTACTTCTCGTCTTCGGCTGGCACGTCAACCTCAACTTATACCCATTTCTATTTCATAAACGGGAACGGCACTGTTGGCAGTATTTCGACTAACGGGTCTGCCACTGCCTACAACACCTCCTCCGACTACCGCCTCAAGGAAAACGTCACCACTGTCACAGATGGCATCACCCGTCTGCAGCAACTGAAGCCAAGCCGCTTCAACTTCATCGCGGATCCCGCCAAGACGGTTGACGGCTTCCTCGCTCATGAAGTGCAGAGCGTTGTTCCTGAGGCCATCACTGGCGAAAAGGATGCAGTCGATGATGACGGAAACCCGATTTACCAAGGCATCGACCAGTCCAAGCTGGTGCCGTTGCTGACTGCTGCGCTGCAGGAAGCACTGGCTGAGATCGAGAGTCTGAAGGCTCGTGTTACTGCGCTAGAGCCATAAGTCCTACTCACATCGAGGTCTGGCTCAACTATCTGGAAATCCCGGATGGTTGGGCTTGACACGGGTGTAATGTGGTAGGGCAGCGAGTTTGCACCTCCTGCCCCTGGCCACAGTTCCCTAGAAACCATGACCCAAGAACCTTACCCGATTCCATCGGACGACGAGCTGCGAGCTTTCGCCGTTGACTGGTGGCAGCACTTTGGTTTTGTCGCAGATCCACGCCACGAAAAGGCAACGTACGTCAACGATGTGATCCACGCAGATCATTTCGCTTCATTTGCCCGCGACCTACTTGCTAAGTACGCCAAGTAGTCATTACCCCTAATTACCCATGCCCGTAACAACAATCAAACGCTGTCAATCTGAATTTGAGTGGTGGTGGACAGTTGAAGACTGCGCTGCCGAGTACGATGTAGAGCCTGGCTCTGGCCTCACCATCAAGTATCACGACGACAATGATCAAGTGGGTGAGATAAAGCTAAGCCTTAGCAAAGAAGACGCTCTTCTCATTCGTGATGCAATCAATCAGCTTTATCCGCCCTCTTAGCCGCTTCCACTTCTATGTCTGAACTTTCACCCACCGCGCAGGCAGTGCTAGATGCTGCCAATGGTGCCCAATCCTATGGCTCAGATGATTGCCTCAACGAATCTCGCTGGATTGCTGCCGCCGCCCTGCGAGCTGCTGCGGATCACGTTGATCACGACTGGTCAGGCTTTAACTGCGTTGATGCTTTGTGCGAAATCGCCGCTGAGCTTGAAGCCCAGTAGTCACCTTCACTAAGGCGGGCAACCGGCCTGTTCAACAGGTTGCACCCACCAATAAGCTGGAACATCGCCACCTCATCCATGGCTAAAGCCGCGCCTGCACCTGAACCGACCGTTACGGTTGCTTGGAACATCGCCAACCTCGAGCGCGAAACCGCCGATGGCTATGTCTATACAGCGCACTACACCGTTGACGCGACAGACGGCACCTACTCAGCTGGTGCCTATGGCTCCATCGGGTTTGAGCGCCCCGAACAGCTGATCCCATTTAAGGATCTCACCAAGGATCAGGTAATTGAGTGGGTCAAGGAAGTCCTTGGTGATGACAAGGTGCTAGAGATCGGTCAGGCACTGCTTAGCCAGATCGAAGAACAGCGCCAGCCCACCAAGCAAGCTGGCGTACCGTGGCAGTAAAAGCCAAAACCGGCACCGCGCGGATCGATCATCAGCCCGGACCGCCTAAGACGACACGCGCTGGATTCGGCCAGCACTCCCGGCCCCGGCGTCGCGGTAAAAAGCCCTTACGCGGTCAGGGTCGGTAAGCTGAAGGGGTAGCCCCATAGCGCCATGATCGAAGTCATCGCCGCCGTTGCTGGCGCTTCTATATCAGTTGCCGCCATGGGTGCTGCTGGTTTCAGCCGCAAATCTGATGAAGCCCGCGAGGCCGTAATCCGTCTCACCTCAGCCGTGGAGCACATCGCTTCACAGCTCGAGGTGCTTCACACTGATATCAAGGAAGACCGCAAAGAGACATTCGGCCGGCTATCGACGGTAGAGCAACGGGTCTCTAGGTTGGAGGCATCACCCAACCGCTAGCAATGGAACAGGCAACCACTCTCGCTATCGTCGCGATCATCGTCGCCGCTGGCTCTGAAATCATTGCCATCAGCCCTCTGAAATCCAACAGCTGGCTGCAGCTGCTATTTCAAGCGCTGCGCCTTATGTTCCCAAAGCAGCGCCGCTGAATCATGGCGAACGACGCGCCAATCTCATTGCAGCAGCTCTTCAAGTATTACAAGGGCCAGCCGCATCAGACCGCCGCGATTCAGCAGCTCGAATCCGATCTCTCCGCCAACGGCTACGACGCCGCGATGCGCCGAGATCGCGCGTGGTTTCAAACGTGGAGCCAAGACGGCAAGCAAACTGATCTGGCCGCGGCCATCAAGCTCGTTAAGGAGTTCGAAGGCTGCCACCTCAGCGCCTACCCCGATCCACTGAGCGGTGGCGATCCGTGGACCATCGGCTATGGCACCACGCGCTACAGCAACGGCAATGCCGTGAAGCGTGGCGACAAGATCAACGTGATCGAAGCCGACATGCTGCTGCGCCTCGAAATTGACCGCATCACAGACAAGCTGCGCACCAGCATTCCGCACTGGAATGTGATGGATGACAACCAGCGCTCGGCGTTGGTGAGCTTCGCCTACAACCTCGGTGCTGGTTTCTACGGATCCGCTGGATTCGAGACCATTAGCAAGTGCCTGCGTGAGCGTGATTGGGCCGCAGTGCCAGCAGCGCTGGAGCTCTATCGCAACCCTGGCACCCCAGTTGAGGCTGGACTATTGCGCCGCCGCCGCGCTGAGGGCGAGCTATGGGGCAGCCATGCCAGCCAGGCAGCACCGGAGACTGCGAAGCTACGGCCCGGCAGCCCATTCACGGCACGGATCACGCCGCACATCCGGCTGGGAGAGTTCGCCTTGGATCAGGAGGCCAGGCGCTTTCAGAATCAGGGCCAGCTCGATATCGCAGCGGAGCTAGCCGCATTCCTTGAGCGCGTGCGCGTGCAATTCGGCGGCAAGCCTATCGTGATCACATCGGGCTATCGCCCGCCTGCTATCAATGCCGCAGCCGGTGGCGCGAGCAACAGCGAGCACATCTACAAACCCGGTTGCGGTGCGGTCGATTTCTACATCGATGGCGCCGATATCTACGCGGTCCAGAACTGGTGCGATAAGAACTGGCCATACTCAATCGGATACGGCGCCTACAAAGGTTTCATCCACGTAGGCATCCGCAGCAGCAAGGCTAAAGTCCGCTGGGATTATTGAGGGCCTGTGCTCGTTCCTGATCATGAAATCCGGCGGCTGTGCAAGCAGCACGCCATGGTGATGCCGTTCGATGAAGAGCTGCTGAACCCGGCCAGCTTGGATGTGACCCTAGGAAGCCGGATCATGATCGAGGTGGCAGAGACACCTGAGCTGCAGGTGGTCGATATTCTCGGCCACACGGCAGATGATCCATACCTGATCCAGCCGGGCGAGTTCTTCCTGGCTGAAACCCGTGAGATCTTCAACCTGCCGAATCACATCGGCGCTCAGTTCGTGCTCAAATCCAGCCGCGCACGTGAGGGCTGGGATCATGCTGAGGCCGGCTGGTGTGATCCCGGTTGGTATGGCAGCAGGCTCACGATGGAGATCTGCAATCAACGCCGCCTGCATCCGCTCGGCATCTGGCCCGGCATGAAGATCGGGCAGATGAAATTCATCTTGGTGAGCGGCACTGTTGAGCGCAGCTACGCCGAAACCGGAAGATATAACGCAGACCTGGGCGTTACATCATCCAAGGGCTAGCGTTCAATCGGAGAGCCAAAGGTCCACTAAGCGCCGGCCTGAGCAACTGGCGCTTTTTTTCATGGGATGCGATAGCTCACCCATCCGTAGGCGATAGATCTTGTTTGGCGCTTCGGCAGGATCATCCATTGGAATCATCGTGTAATCATCGCAGCCGTGCGATTCAGCGAAGTGGCTGGCGGCTGTGTGGCTGAGGAACGGGCCAACGTGCCACGGGCCGATGCGGAGGATGTAGGTCATGCGCGAGACCGTAGCGCGAATCCTGCGCTGCAATCCCATAGCAAATCTGTAATCCCATGAGACTCAGTGGCGACCGCTACCGTTAGCCAAGCGGCGGCCAGCCCATGCGGGCGTTCTACCTAGAGATCTCCGCCAAGCTGATCATCCGCTCTGATACGGAGCCGGATGATTTGCCTGCTGATATCTATAGCCATCTGGCTGAGTTCATCCCATCCGATGAGGACATCATCGATATCGAGGTGAACTGCGTTCCTCTGCCGCCAGACCTTGGATCGCCATCACATTGAAGAGACGCGCCTGATCACACGGCGGTCAGCACGCGATCAGATTCTCCTCGCCTGGAACTATCGCTGCGCCTATTGCGGCGATCAGCTGGGTCGGTCGCCAACGCTCGATCACATCATCCCAAAGGCGCATGGCGGGCTAACGGTGCGCAGCAACATGGTGGCCTGCTGCTGGGCGTGCAACTCAAGCAAGGGGCACAAACCATGGGTCGATTGGTATCGCGCTCAGCCCTTCTGGACCACGCTCGGAGAGTGGGCAATCGCGCAATGGTTAGGGCAGGATGCGACTACACACCCACAGCGCGATCAGGCACGTCGCCCAATACTCGACGATGAGGATCAGCACATCGCGTAGCATCAGCGGGCCAGCAGATGATCGAGATACAGCTCCGCCTGCCATAGATCGGAGCTATACCGGCAGACACTACCGACGCAGCTGCGGTAGTAGACCTCACCCTGCACTGGCATCAGGGTTTCGATGTAGCCGCCGTCTCGGTCAGTGCGGCTGATGACTTCCGTGCCGAACATACAACTCGCACCTGGCCGCGTAACGGCCGCCGCTTCTCTTTGATTCTGGCAACTCAAAAGCGCAGCGCTGCCTGCCCATATCCCACTGCTGACAATCCCAGCACATCAATGGCTCATCAGGCCGTAACTTCCGCCGTGCGGCCTGGTAGAACTGCTGGGCCTTCAACAATGCTGGTTGCAGCTGAATGGCACCGGTATCCATCTCAATCTGATGCTCTGGCTTGGGCCCCAGAATCACTCGAGCGTGCCAGGTGCGATCTGAGCGACTGCACAGCAGCAACAATCGGCCGCCGTGCAGGCTGATCATTCCACCTCGCCTGCCGCTGGCTGGTGATAGATCCGCTCGAGCAGCATTGAAGCCGGCTCGCTTGGCGTATCGGTCACATACGCGGCAACCGGATCAGTGCCATCAGATGCCACATAGATGCAGGGGTAGCCGTATGGCTTCACCACCACTAGCCCGGTGTTACGGCTGCGCGTGAGAATCCGAAGCGCAAGGCGCTCGAGGATATTCAGGCCCGGCAGCTGTTGCATCATCCCTCCAGTTTGGCAATCAATCGCTCGATATACCATCGGCACTTGCGGGCATCCTCGAGGGCGTTCCCTTTGCACCAGATCCGCAGCAGATATTTCAGCGCCTGGCCCTGCAGATAAGCGGGCACCATGTGGGGCGCATCGCTCACCGCAGCCTCGATCACATCAATCGCCTCGACTGGGCCGCGGCGGTAGTGCGGTGGGTTAATCGGGTCGGTCATGCCGCAACCTGCCGCTCGGCATTCTTCCAGCGCTTGCGGTTCACAATGTCGCAAACGTGCGCGGTACTGATGCCATAGGTCAGCGCGATATCGAGCATCGTCTGCCCCTTGGCGTACAGCTCGCGGATCTCGATGGCGTTCTGCGGCGTCAGCACGGCAGTGCCTGGGATGTGGCCGGCCTTGAAGCGGTGGGGGTTGCCGTTCACTTCCACTTGTCTCTCAGGAGCTGCTGACGGCACGCCTCGATGGCCTGCTGCGCATTCTTCTGTGTCATCACTGACTCGGTTGCATCCATGGCACGCACCACGCGATCTAGTAGATCGGGGTAGTACGTGTCGCGGAAATTGGCGGCCAGGTCACGGGCAAACTCATCCCAGAGGCCGGTATAGGTGCAGCGCAATGGGTGACCGTATGGCAGGTCATCACGACCGCTGCGCTGATAGAGCGCCTCCATCATGTCGACGCGTTGCTGATCCAATCGAATGCGGTCGTTCATGGCTCAAGTAGCTGGGAGATGTGTTGCAGTTCAGCGCAGAGCTGCTGAGTGCGGGGTATGGCACGAAGCTGCTGGATTCTGAAATCGATCAGATGCTGCAGGCGCTCGCGCTCATCCTGCCGCCCTTGCTGGTATGCGCCGGAGTCTGTGATCAACTGATTGATGCGGTCGCGGATGGTGCTCACGCCACCTCCACTGCAGCGGCATCTGGCCAGCGGTTGCGGGCATAGCGCTCAGCAGCGCGTTTGGATTCGGCGCGGGTGTACCACGTGACTGGCCGTGCGCCTTTGGGGTAGACGATGACGGTGTAATCACGCACGCGAGCATTGTGGCGCGGGCGGCTGACACCTTCGCCATAGTTGCCGACCTGCTCAGGATCGGTGCGCCATTGGAAGGCAGCGACTTCCTTACCCATGGATGATGCTTTCGGTGACGGTTTCGACGTTGATCCACTCGAGCTCTGACCACCACGGCAGCCAGTGATCTGCCGCGATCAGTTTTGCTTCGGTCAGGCTATGGGCCGTAACGCACTCGTACACGTTGGCGCTCTCGATGCGAAAGTAGTAGCGGCGGGGTTTAGTCATTTCCGCACCACCTGCTGCGTGCCGGAATGGGTGGAACTGTGATGTGCGCCGGATTCGATGCCGATCATCGCGAACACGGCCGCGGCGATCAGCAGGCAGATGGCGTTGTTAATGCGGTTGATCATGAGGCAAGCGCCCGACGGACGCGATAGCGGGATAGGTTGAGACGGGCTGCGATCTGCTGCTGGCTGAGGCCAGCGCGGCGCAGGATGCTGATGCGGCGATCGTCAGAAGCTGTGATCCAGTCGATTACCGCCACTACGAACAGCAGCGGTAGGAGCAGCTTCCAGATCACCAAAAGAGTGGTGGTGATCATGGGTTGGTTGCGATGCCCTTGCGGGCGTGCCGTTAGTATGCCCCGTCGACGGTTCACCCTGCTAGCAGCCTGTGACAGTTCTTCACACTGCCTGACTGCCGACCGCGAGGTCCACCGGCACGCGCAGCACCGGCACGCTCTTATTGGTATCCGGCGTGCGCTGCCAGCCGATCACGGCCACGTGTACCGGCAGTTCCACCGTGTACCAAACATGCCTGCACTGCACGCACCTCCGTTGACGCGTCACTTTGTCGGCTTCCTTCCCATTGGTGCTGATCGCCCTTATCTCACTGCTACCGCAACGCGGGCACTCCATAGGTAACCTGAACCTGTACCCCGTCACTATGGCACAATGAACTTCGGGGAGTGGATGGTGGTAGAGCTCACCACCGAGCAGCAATTTCAGATCGAAAAACAAGCCCGCACCCTCATTGCAAGCGAGGATGCAGGCTTCATGGCAGCAGCATTGCTCAAGCAAGCCTGCTATCAGCAGCAGCTGCTGCAGCAGGCCGTTAACGAGATCGCTCGCCTTGAGTGCGAGCTGATGGGCTGGCCTAGAAAAGATCCGCCTCAGTGAACTCGCTCACCACGCCATCGGTGGCGGCTGCCAGATTCTGAGCCGCGGCGGTCACCTGAGCAGCAGATGCAGGCGGCACCCAATCACGAGGCGGCTGGGCAACAGCACTGACATACGCCAGCCCCTTCTGGCTGGTCTTCTTCCAGCCGCTGATCGGCACCTGCACCGAGCCGTACTGATCCGGCGTCTGGCTCATCACAAACGCGCAGAAGGCATCGAGCTCTTCGACCTTCACGTTCATCATTCCGCTGAAATCCACCTTTGAGTCGGGCTTGGTGCTCTTGAAGATGCTCAGATTCAGTTTGAAGCTCATGATTGTCCGGGGGTAATGGTGTTGGCCTGTTCGTAGCGCTCCACCTCGGCCAAGGGGTAGAGCACGAAACCGGGCGTGCGGAAATAAGCAGGGCCCTTGCCGGCATCACGCCAGCGCTTCAACGTGTCGCGGTGCAAGCCCCATCGCTGCGCAAGCTGCGGTGCGGTCAGATACTCAGAAGAGCTCATCCTGATCGGCCTCCACTGATGGAGCAACAGGTTCGGGTGCAGGCTGGGCGATGGCAGCATTGAGATCCGCCACGCTGGTTTCGGTCACAGTGACCGGCTGCACATCCAGCACCTCTTCTTGGCTCTGCATCCCGAGCAGCATGTCGCTGGCGTACAGCCTGCCCCAGAAGGCCGCGGCGCGGTAACGGATCATCAGCTCCGGCATGGTCAGCCACTTGCTACCGGTCTTGGTGGCCCATCCTTCTTTCTTGGCCATTGCCATCGTGATGGTGGGGCCCTTCAGCTCCTGGCCGCTGGCGAGATCCTTAGCGACCGCATAGCAAGCGAGCGAATCGCCTTGGCCGCTGAGCTCAAACCGCAATGGGCTGAACCGGCCGCAGCCATTCACCATCGCAATGATGAAACTGCTACTCCAGCTGGGGCGCCCATGGATCACATGCAGGTGCTGCATGGCCAGAAACGGGCTGATGCCCATTCGGTTGGCGATCTCGAGCGCCACCAGGCAATTCGCAAAGCCCTGCTGACCTTGGAACTGCGGCGGGATCAACGTGCTGCTGGCAAGCGCCTTGGCGATCCGCTGCGCATCCTCAAAGGCTTGGATGCCAGAGAACACTGAGCCTGATGGTTGGGTTGTGATGGCAGATTGTGCGTCCATTTAGTACATCTCAATTTCAGTGGTGGCCTGCTGCTGGCTGGTGGCGCCCGTCATCCAACCCGGCAGGCTGAGCGTTTCGATCTGATCGCTGTAGCTCGGCCAGTGATCAGCGGCCTTGCACGCAGCGAGCTTGACTAGATCGCGCATGGCCTGATCGTGCCCGCGCTCGATCATCTCTGCATCGGCGGCATACACAGCGCACGCATACGGCGCAGTTGATTCCACGCAGATGAAGATGAACTGATCCGGGCGCTTGCCGGTGGCCTGCTCAAGCCCGTGCAGATACCAAGCAGCCTGCACGTGGTAGCGATAGTTGGCCACGCTCTGCTTAAACCCGCGCGGGCTCGCATCCTTGGTGGTCTTTAGATCCACCACGATGCTGCCGTCATCGGTCAGCCAGTCTGGCCGGCATTTGCACTCAAGCCCGGTTGCGGTATCCGTCCACATGTGCGTGGTTTCAGCCTTGCCCGGCAGCCCCAGCAGCATTGCTGCAGCAGGGTGGCGAAACACCGAGCGGGCCATGGCCTGCACCTGCGCGGCGTCGTCGGCGGTGATGACCGTCTTGCGCTTGGCAGCGGCTTCAAATGCTGCCCATTGCTCGCGCCCTTCTTTGGTGCGGCGATTGATGTCGCCGGGCGCAACGGCGATTTGCTCATCCCATTTGCTCAGCTCGAGCACGTGGGTGTGGAGAGCAGTGCCGAGTCGCATTGATGGCGTGGGCTCTGGCCAAACTCGATCAGGATCTAGAAAGCGTGCCCAGTAGTGGAGGGGGCTTTTAGCGATCTGATCAAGGCCGGACTTGCTCACCGCCCAATGCCGGTGATAGTCGGCGTTTTCCATAAGATCTTGCGGGTTGCTGCCAGATGCTAGCACTTGCGGCCAGATGCTGCTAGGTTCGGCTGGCCACGGCACCCACCATGCGCCAGTACCTCGAACAATCCGTCTATGACGCCGCCATAGAGCGGCTGGACTTCATCTTTGCCCACTTCAAGCGGGTCTACGTTTCCTTCTCGGGCGGCAAGGACAGCGGCGTTCTCTTGAATCTCGTTTGCGACTACATCCGAGACAGGAAGCTGCAGGTCAAGGTTGGCGTCCAGATCATGGACAACGAAGCCAACTACACCCACAGCGAGGAGTTCATGCACCGCATCCTCGAGGCCAATCGAGACATCCTCGACATCTATTGGTGCTGCCTTCCAATTACGTTGCCTTGCACGGTCAGCTCCTACGAAATCGATTGGCAGTGCTGGGGCGAGGCCGACCGTCACCGCTGGATTCGGCCCATGCCGCAGCAGGATTACATCGTGAACCTGCAGAACCAGCCCTTTGGCGATCTGTTCATTGAAAACATGGACTACGCCACTTTTTGGGACATGTTCGCTGAGTGGTACAGCCAGGGTGAGCCGTGCGCCAACCTGATCGGTATTCGCACTGTTGAGTCGCTAAACCGATTCCGGGCGATCCTGAACCAAGACAAGGAGACGATGCTTGGCCGCATGTGGACCAAGAAGAACACCGCACACACTTACAATTGCTATCCCATCTATGACTGGCGAACAGAGGACATCTGGACCGCAAACGCCAAGTTCGGGTGGGATTACAACAAGCTGTACGACGTGTTTTACATGGCTGGCATCCCCATTAAGAAGATGCGGGTTGCCTCGCCGTTTATGTCAGAGTCCAAATCCAGCCTTGCCATGTATCGGGTAATCGACCCGCAGATCTGGGCAAGGCTTTGCGCCAGAGTCGGCGGTGCCAACTTCATGGCCACCTATGGCAAGCAACTTGATTACAAATCCTTTAGGCTCCCGCCCGGCCACACTTGGAAATCCTTTGTGAAGTTCCTGCTGGCCACCTTGCCGGATCAGTCAAGCGCAAATTTTAAGCAGCGCTTCATCCAATCAATCCGCTACTGGGGCAGGGTGGGGCGCGGTCTTCCTGAGGCCATCATTGAAGCTCTTAACCGTATCGGCATCCGCTTCTACATCAATGGCACCACACGTCACGGCGGCAACAACCTACGCCGTGTCGTGATCAAGGTGCCTCCTGATCATCTCGATGATCTGCCATGCCACAACAGCATGGTCACATCGTGGAAGCGCTTTGCCATCACTGTTCTCAAGAACGACCACACCTGTAAATACCTTGGCCTGGCGCCAACGCAAGAGCAGCAGCGCCGCCAGAGATCAATCCAACGCAAGTACAGCCAAGTTCTCAACCGTTCCGCCAAATGAAGATCCTCAACGCCGCTCAGCTTCCTGATGACCGCGTTGTGCAATGCCCACGCGGTGGCTTCACCAGCCATCGGCTAGTCGTTGAAACCGACGGCATGGGATACAGCATGACCAAGACCGTCATCCACCCAGGCAAGCCACACCGCTGGCACTACCAGCACCATCTCGAAACCTGCTACTGCGTCAGCGGCAAAGGCGTGCTAATCAACGAAGCAACGCAAGAGATCACGGACATTGACCCTGACGTGACCTACGTGCTCGACAAGCACGATGCTCACACGTTTGAGGCGCTAGAGCCCACAACCCTGATCTGCGTATTTAACCCACCTCTAAAAGGCGACGAACTCCACGATGAGAACGACTCTTACCCTTGGCGATCCCCGGTCTACTCTGTCCGCAGTATTCCTATCGAGAAAGTTACCGCCAACGATTACAACCCCAACTCTGTGGCGCCGCCTGAAATGGCACTACTCGAAACATCGATTTGGGAAGACGGATACACACAGCCTGTCGTTGTCGTGCATGATGCCGAACGCGACCTTTATGTGGTCGTTGACGGTTTTCACCGATACCTGACGCTTAAAAACAGTCAGCGTATCCGTGAACGTGAAGGCGGCCGCTTGCCTGTGGTCGTTCTTCGCAAAGAACTGCACGACCGCATGGCCTCCACCATCCGCCACAACCGCGCTCGTGGTTCGCACAACATCGAACTGATGAGCGTGATCGTTGCCGAGTTGATCGAGATGGGTAAAGGTGACGCATGGATCTGTAAGCACATCGGCATGAGCCCGGATGAGCTGCTGCGCCTTAAGCAGGTGACCGGTCTTGCGTCTCTATTTCTTGGCAAGGATTTCAGCAAGGCGTGGGACGTTGAGCAGATCGACGACGTAACGGAGGATCTTGAGCGTGAAGCTGAAGAGGATTTGGTTACCGATTGATACTTGGGAAGAGATCGGCTTCAACATGTGGGGTGAGGTGGCCAATCGCCGCCTCTTCCTGCAACGGGCCGTGATCTTTACCGGCAACCACCGCCTTTATGGCCGGTACATGCAGAGGGTCACGGTGGAATGGCCCAACAGCTGCATCAATGCACTGACTGACTACAACCTGAACCGCAAGGCATGGATTGGCCATGCAGCCTGCGCCTTGGCCTTGCGATGCCCTGAAGACATCACTCGCCAAGCATGGGGACTTTTGACCGATGAGCAAAGGATTTTGGCGAACCGCCAAGCAGACAGAGCCATTCAGTCCTGGGAGATGCGCTACCGAACGAGTCTCGGAATACGTGCGGACGTGGCAAGCCCGTTGTTATTCGCACGAGATCCCGGATGAAGTGCCTGCCAAGGTGGCAGCCACCGGGCGCGCGCCATCCTGGCGTGCAGTGGCCGTGGCATTGCTGCAAAACGATCTGCACCTATACCAGCTCGGTTATGCAAAGCCCGCATACGATCAGCAGCGCCGGGCTGTGACCATGGCCCAGATTGCAGTGAATGGTGTACCGGCTGATGGCACACAGCTGGAGCTGCCGCTGTGAATCTGCGCGCGTATCAGGAGCAAGCTATCAACGATCTGCGCTCTGGCATGCAGCAGGGCGCCAAGGCACCGCTGCTATGTCTCCCGACCGGTGGCGGCAAAACCGTGATCCTCGCCACCATCGCCGCACAGGCAGCAGCCAAGGGCCGGCAGGTGCTGATCCTCGTGCATCGCCGCGAGCTGATCCACCAAACCGCCAGCAAGCTGCAATGGGTTGGACTCGATCACGGCATCATCGCCGCGGGCCATCCGGCAACCGATCACGCGGTGCAGGTGGCATCGGTGCAGACGCTAGTCCGCAGGATGGCCGGCATGGCATGGAGCCCATCGCTGGTGATCATTGATGAGGCGCATCACGCAGCAGCAGGTAGCTGGCGCCAAATCCTCGAGCACTGGCCCAATGCTTACCGGCTTGGCGTCACAGCTACCCCATGCCGCCTAGATGGCCGCGGCCTGGGCGAGGCGTTCGATCAGCTGGTGGTGGGCCCCAGCGTTGCTGATCTGGTGTTCTGGGGATTCCTATCCGCCGCGCGGATCTATGCGCCGCCGGTCGTTGCTGATCTGTCCGGCATCCGCCGCCGCGCTGGTGACTACGCCAACGATCAGGCAGCAGCTGCCATGGATCGCCCCACCGTCACAGGGGACGCCATCGCCCATTACCAACGCCTAGCAGCAGGGCAGCAGGCCATCGCCTTCTGCTGCAACGTGACCCATGCCGTCTCAGTCTGCGACGCATTTAAGACATCCGGGATCAGCGCGGCACTGCTGCTGGGCAATACAACCGACCGCGATCAGGTGGTGGCGCAGTATGCAGCCGGCATCACCCGCGTGCTCGTGACCGTGGATGTGGTCAGCGAGGGCTTCGATGTGCCGGCCGCATCGTGCGCGATCCTGCTCAGGCCAACGCAATCGCTCGGGCTTTACCTGCAGCAGGTGGGCCGCGTGCTGCGGCCTGCGCCAGGCAAGACTCACGCGCTGATCCTTGACCATGTGGGCAATGTCACCCGGCACGGCTTCCCAGATGATCCGCGCCAGTGGAGCCTGGCCGAGGGCGTCGTGCGCAGCCGTGAGACCGCAGCGCCATCAGTGCGCACATGCCCGCAGTGCTACGCCGCGTTCAAGCCGCAGCCCATCTGCCCGGTATGCGGCGCTCACTGCGCCCCGATCCGCAGCACCAAGATCCGGCAGATCATGGGCGAGCTAAAAGAACTCAAGCGCGAGCAGGTGCAGCAGCGCATCGCAGAACGCGACCGCGCCAAACGTGAACGCCAAGCAGCCCGCACCCTCCCCCAACTGCTCGCCCTGGCCAAGGAACGCGGTTACAGTCCCGGCTGGGCGTATCGGATCCATCAGGCGCGTGGCCAACGCTGAGACGGATCTACAGCAACGCATCCGCCTCGCACTCGGCACCCGCTCCGATCTCCGCCTCTTCCGTAATCAAGTCGGCCAGCTGCCAGATCCACGCACCGGCCGGCCCGTGCAGTTCGGCCTCGCACGCGGCTCCGCTGACCTCATCGGCTGGCGCACCATCACCATCACGTCCGACATGGTGGGCCGGCAGGTAGCCGTGTTCACCAGCATCGAGGTGAAAACCGAGCGTGGCAGGGTCCGGCCAGAGCAGCACGCATGGCTCAGCACCGTGCAGGGCGCTGGTGGCATCGCAGGGATCGCGCGCTCAATCCAAGACGCAAACGATCTCGTGAGATAACTAGCAACCTGCCAACCTATCCGCCACACTTTGCCGGCGTCTCACCAACCGCGTGGTAGCCGAGCTCCTCGATCAACTAGCCAACATCCCCGATCACTGGGCACTGGTAGCCGTAGGCAACGACAAACGTCCCTATCAACCTGAATGGCAAAAGCACCCCATCTCACGCGCTGATCTCACCGCAGAGATCCAGTCCGGTCGCGCCGTAGCGATCGGCGTCATCGCTGGCCCCCAGTCCGGTGGTCTTCTCTTCGTTGATCACGATGGCCTCGGCGCATCGGAGGTGCTCGAGCAGATCGGCGCACCACTCCGCGACCTACCCAAATCCTGGGCCGTTACCTCAGGCCGCGATGGCCGCGTGCAGATCATCTACCAAGTCCCAGAACCCTTCTGGGCCACCATCAAAACCACCAAGCTGCGCAGCAGCGTCAAGGGCGAGCAGCTAGAACTTCGCTGGGCTGGCTGCCAATCCGTCGTAGCAGGCGCTCATCCCATCACAGGCGCCTACCGCTGGCTTAAAGGTCGCGCACCCGGTGAGCTGCCCATTGCAGAAGCGCCCTCGCTCCTGCTGCAGCAGATGCAGCGCCAGAAGCCCGCGCCGGCCCCGCTCCTGCAGTTGCCTGACACCGACATCCAACGCGCACGCACATACCTCGCATCAGTCCCGGCAGCAGACGCAGACGACTACGACGCATGGCTACGTGTCGGCATGGCACTGCACAGCGTTGACGACTCTCTCCTCGCTGATTGGATCCAGTGGTCCACCATCTCTGGCAAGTTTGAACCAGGCGCCTGCGAATCCAAGTGGCGCACATTCTCAGCCGCAGCTGGTGGCGTCTCCATCGGCACCCTCGCCCACCTAGCCGGCCATCAGAAAAGCCGCACGTCTTCAGCCGCGCGGCCGTCCGTCCATGCACCAGATGGCGCACCGAACCCTACGCCAACCCACGGCGGCAAACTCCTGAAGCTCGAATCCAATGAGCTCCTTGCCCTCCTGCGCCAGCAGATGGCCGATCGCCTTCGCTGGAACGTCTTCACCAAAACCATCGAGCTCGATCAACAACCCCTCGATCACATCGAGCACTTCTACCTCGCCCTCTCGCAGCAAGGCGTCAAGGTCACCAAAGACCTAGCAGCTGATGCCGTCCACGTCGTCGCCCTTGAGAACCCATACGACCCCGTTCGCGAATACCTCGAGCACGTAGCCGATCAGATCCCACCCATCCCAATCGACCACCTAGCGACCGCCTACCTGCGCCCCGGCGATCAGCCCGGCACCCTCTACGACGCCATGCTCAAGGCAACGCTCGTGGCCGCCGTGCGCCGCATCTTTGAGCCCGGCTGCAAGCACGACTCAGCCTGCGTCCTAATGGGCCCCCAAGGCTGCGGTAAGTCCACCTTCTGGCGCAACCTAGGCGGCCTCTGGTTCTCCGATGCCCTGCGCGACATCGGCTCAAAGGATGACCTCATGGTTCTCCACCGCTCCTGGCTCATGGAGTGGGCCGAGCTGGATCACATCACCGGCCGCAAGCACGCCGGCCAGGTGAAAGCCTTCCTCACACAACAGACGGACATGTTCCGTGCGCCCTACCAACGCACCACCGAAGCCTTCCCACGTCGCTCGATCATCGTCGGCTCCACCAACCGCGACACCGGTTTCCTGGTCGATGACACCGGCAACCGTCGCTTCTGGGTAATCCCCGTCACAGCCGCCCCGCATATCCCCGTGGATGGCCTGCTGCTGGAGCGTGATGCCATCTGGAGCGCAGCGGTGGCCGCATACCGCGCAGGCGAGCCCAACCACCTCTCACGCGAGCACAGCGCACAGGTCGACCACGAGAACGAGTCCTATCTCGTCGACAGCCCATGGAAGGCTGCCATTCAGGAATGGCTCAACGCACCCCGCAATGACGGCCGACCCATCACCAGCGAGCTACTGCTCACCGAAGCCATCAGCAAACCAGTCGAACGGCAGGGCCGCGCTGACCAAATGCAGGTTGCATCGATCATGCGCGAGCTCGGCTACGTCAAGCAGCGCCAATGGGTCGATGGGCGCTCCAAATGGGTTTACTGCCAACCTCTCGGCTGAGGTTGTCAGGCTGAGATCCCTTGCACCCCAAGCCCTTTACTAACCTTACTAACCTTCTAACCTTAGTATTAAATATATAAAAGGGAGGGAGTAGGGGTAAAAGGAGCTATAGGGGCAACGTTGACAAGGTCGGCAGGTTGACAGGCGAACCCCTACCACTAATCCCCTCATGAGTCTTGGAGGAAGGTTGGTAGGTCGGCAGGTTGACAAGTGCTGGCCCACCCTTCGCTCCGCCTACCCTTGGCACATGGCCATCCTTCTCACGATCGACCAGCAGGGGCTAGAGAAGCTCTCGCGCTTTGGCTCGGCCGTGCAAAAGCAACTACCCTTCGCCACCTCCGTCGCCCTTAACGCCGTCGCCTTCGATGGGCGCACAGCAGCTAACAGCGCAACCGTTGGCGCGTTCAACAAACCAACCCGCTTCACCCAAACCGCCTTCCTGGTTCAGAAGTCCACCAAGCGCGACCTCACCGCAGCCATCTACGCCAACGACGCACCCGGCAAGAACCGCGCCAAATACCTGCGCTATGGCATCCAAGGCGGCGCACGCCCAGCCAAAGGATTCGAGCGCTACTTCGCTGGTGTAGCCAACGACGGCACAATCACGCCAGGCACCACCTTGGTGCCCACCCGCAACGTCAAGCTCAATGCCTCCGGCAACGTATCCCTGGCCACCCTGAAGTCCATCGGCAAGGGGCTAGGCGGCAATCCCCGGGGTGGCTTCTTCATCGGCACCCCCCGGGGTGCAGGCACGCGACCCCCTGGCATCTACCGCCGCAGCCGCGAGCGCCTGTTCGCCTACTTCATCGCGAAGGATGCGCCGACCTACACCTCACGGTTCAACCTGCCGGACATCGCCGGCAAGGTCATCGAGCGCCGCTTCAATGACTACTTGATGAGCAGCCTTGAGAAAGCACTGAGCAATGCGAAATAATTTTCAGCACCGGCTGGGGGCAGTAGAGGGAGTGACTGCCTCGAGCAACGCCGCTGGCGCGACGTCCACCCCCACCCCGCGCTGCGCACACCCGGTACCCCCCGCCGCGGCTGCGGGTCCTTCCCACCCCAATCTGTGTGGGTCGTTCATCGGCTCGCAATTTCTCTAGCGTCAGCGCCGACCACCCCTAAATCGTTGCGCCGCAAGGGATCTCACTGAGTCTCAAATAAGACTCCTGCTAAGACAGTTTAGCGGGGTTTAGTGGGCGTTAACTTAACGCTAGATCGAATTAACTCTGTGCTGGTTACGTTCGCTGAGTTTGCAGCGATCAGAGGATGCACAAAGGCAGCGGTGACACATGCGAGCAAGAGCCGCATCGCTGCTGCAGTGGTGGTGAAGGATGAGAAGAAATGGTTGGACCGTGATCTGGCGTTGGAGCTGTGGAACCGGAACACCGTCGCGAACAATGTGAGCAAGGTGAGTCGGCCTGATCCTGCTGATGCGCCACCGCCACGTGATGCGGCGGAACTGAAGCGGCGTGTGGAGGGGCTGCCGGATGATGCGATCCCTGATCTGAATGAGAGCCGTGCGCGGCGTGAGCACTATCAAGCGGAGCTAGCGAAGCTGCAGGTGACGCAGCAGCGTGGTGAGCTGGTGCCTGCTGATGAGGTGAAGAAAGAAGCGTTCAAGATGGGCCGCAGTGTGCGTGAGGCGCTGGCGAATTTGGCGGATCGTTTGAGCCACCAGCTAGCGGGTGAGGTTGACCCGGTGCGGATCCATCAGGTGCTGACGCAGGAGCACCGTGCAGCGCTGGTGGAGCTGTGTGATGAGTAACGCGTGGCGCGAGGGCTTCCTCGATGGGCTGCGACCTGAGCAGCCGTTGACGGTGAGCGAGTGGGCGGACCGGTATCGGAAGCTGAGCAGCAAGGCAAGCGCTGAGCCTGGCCCATGGCGCACGGATCGGACGCCTTACCTGCGAGAGCCGATGGATTGCCTCAGCAGCGAGAGCCCGGTGCAAAGGGTGGTGATGATGTTCGCGGCGCAGACGGGCAAGACGGAGGCGGGCAGCAACTGGCTGGGGTACGTGATCGACCATGCACCGGGGCCGATGTTGTGCGTGCAGCCGACGATCGAGATGGCGAAGCGGCTGAGCAAACAGCGGCTCGAGAGCATGATCACGGAGACGCCGGTGTTGGCGGCGAAGATCGCGCCTGCTAGGAGCCGTGACTCCGGCAACACGATGTTTAGCAAGGAGTTCAGCGGCGGAATCATGCTGATGGCCGGGGCGAACAGCGCCACCGGGCTGCGATCAGCGCCGTGCCGATATTTGTTCTGCGATGAGGTGGACGCCTTCCCTGCTGATGTGGATGGCGAGGGCGATCCGGTGAGTTTGGCGGAGCGGCGGACGACGACGTTTGCGCGGCGGAAGATTCTGCTCACCAGTACGCCGACCGTGAAGGACTTCAGTCGGATCGAGGCGGAGTATCAGCGGAGCGATCAACGGCGGTTTTATGTGCCGTGTCCCGCGTGCGGCGCGATGGAGTGGTTGAAGTGGGGCCAGCTGAAGTGGGACGACGGCCGGCCGGAGAGTGCGCGATATCAGTGCGAGCACTGCGGCGAGCGGTTCGAGGAGATGCACAAGCCGGCCATGCTGCGCGGCGGTGAGTGGCGTGCGACTGCTGCCAGCAATGGGCGCACGGCTGGGTTTCACCTGAGTGGGTTGTATTCACCGCTGGGGTGGTGCAGCTGGGAGCAGCTGGTGGATGACTTCCTGCGTGCGAAGGGCGATGCCCCTGCGTTGAAGTCATTCGTTAACACGCGGCTGGCAGAGACGTGGGAGGAGGACTACGCGGCGAAGGTGAGCGCTGACGGGCTGCTGGCCAAGCGGCTGGATTACAAGCCCGGCGTCTGCCCTGCTGGCGTGGTGCTGCTGACCGCTGGGGTAGACGTGCAGGACAACCGCTTAGCGGTGAGCGTGTGGGGCTGGGGTGCTGGTGAGACAGGCTGGCTGGTGTGGCATCAGGAGCTGATGGGCGACCCGACGCTGACGGAGGTATGGGGCCAGCTGGATCAGGTGTTGGCTACTGAGTGGGAGACGGAGGGCGGCAAACATCTGAAGGTGGCGCAGATGGCGATCGACTCTGGCGGCCACTGCACGCATGAGGTGTACCGCTACGTCCGGGACCGGGGAGCGCAGGGCGTAGTTGCGATTAAGGGCAGCAGCAGGCGCAACAGCCCGGCGGTTGGCAAGGGCACCAAACAGGATGTGAACTGGCGGGGCAAGGTGATCAAACGCGGGGTGACGCTGTACTCACTGGGCACCGACACGATCAAGACGACGCTGTTCGGCAGGCTGCGCCATAACGAGACGACGGGCGGGCTGCATTTCGGGCTTGCTGCAGACGATGAGTATTTCCGGCAGCTCACGAGTGAGCGGCAGGCGTTGCGGTATCACCGCGGCTTCCCGATTCGGGAATGGGTGAAGAAGGCAGGTGATCGAAACGAGGCGCTTGATTGCGCGGTGTATGGCTACGCAGCGATGTTGATCTATGGGCGGAAGATGAATAAGGCGACCATGTGGGAACAGTTGCGGGTGCAGTTGGAAGAGGGAAAGAAAGCGCCGCTAAGATCGAGGAAGCAACAGCCAGCACCTGCGGCTGGGCCTGGATTCGTCAGCAACTGGTAAGCCGTGAACATCCCCGCGCAAATCAGGGCAGGCGACACGATCCAGTGGCGTGATGTTGAGGCGGTTGACAACCTGGGCAATGCGGTCAGCAGCGCTGACTATGGGCTGACCTATTGGCTGCGCACCAATACAGCAAGCGAAGGCGCAGACGTGGTTGGCACCACGTATGGCACTGGGTGGCAATTCACGATTACGGCAGGCACCAGCGCAGGATTCGATGCTGGCACTTGGTACTGGCAGGCGATCGCTAGCAAGACCGGCTCAGTGATCACGCTGGGCGCGGGTCAGATCGAGGTGTTGCCGGCGCTTAGCTATGCGGGCACACCGGGCGCGTTTGATGGCCGCAGTCAAGCGCAGCAAGATCTTGAGGCTGTGCAGGCTGCGATCCGAGCAATCATCAGCGGGCAGGCCAAGCAGTACAGCATCGGCAGCCGGAGCTTTACGAAGCTGGATCTGGGTGAATTGATGGAGCGCGAAAGTAGGCTGAAGGCTGAAGTGAAACGTGAGCAGATGGCGAGCCTGATCGCTAACGGTCAAGGCAACCCCCACAATCTGTTCGTGAGGTTCTGATGGGATTGCGCACGCGGCTGTTCAAGGCGATGGGGTTTGAGCCTGTGCGGCCTCGTGCGCGGGCGTATCAAGGCGCAAGGGTGAGCCGATTAACGGCTGACTGGGTAACCAGCGGCACGAGCGCCGACAGCGAGATCAAGAGCAGCTTTAAGTCGTTGCGCAATCGTGCGCGGCAGCTTTGCCGTGACAATGACTACGCCCGGCAAGCGCTGCGCAGCATCCAGAACAATGTGATTGGCCACGGCATCAAGCACCAATCACAGGTGCGGATGCAACGCGGCGGGCGATTGGATGAGGCGATCAATGGCCAGATTCACGAGGCATGGGAGAAGTGGATGCACAAGAGCCGCTGTGATGTGAGCGGGCTATTGGGTTTCCACGATATGGAACGCCTGCTGTGCCGCAGCTTGGCGGAGAGCGGTGAAGTGTTTGTGCGGATGATCCGCCAGCCGTTCGGTGGGTCAAAGGTGCCGTTCGCGTTGCAGGTGCTCGAGGCTGACTATCTGATCGATGACGATATCCCGCAGGCCGCGGCCGGTAACACGGTGCGGATGGGCATCGAGGTGGATGGCTACCTACGGCCGCAGGCGTATCACTTCTATGCCAACCATCCGGGTGATACGTATGCAGGCAATTCGCGTACCAATGCGAAGCGCGTGCGCGTACCTGCTAATGAGTGCATACACCTTTTCCTCCCTGAGCGCCCCGGCCAGACACGAGGAGTCACTTGGTTCGCCTCGGCGCTGATGCGGCTGCACATGCTGCAGGGTTATGAGGAGGCCGAGGTGGTACGGGCTCGGGCCAGCAGTGCGCTGATGGGTTTCATCAGCAGCCCTGAGGGTGAGCTGATGGGTGACGAGATCTACGAGGGCGACCGCGTGAGCGAGTTCACGCCGGGCGTGTTCAAGTATTTGGCGCCTGGTGAGAGCGTGACGGTGCCGGACCTAAACGCACCTGATGGCCAGCTGGAACCATTCACACGCTCGATGCTGCGTGCTGTGGCGGCTGGCGTTGGTGTGTCGTTTGAGAGCATCAGCAAGAACTTCTCAGAGAGCAACTACAGCAGCAGCCGGCTGAGCCTGCTGGAGGAGCGCGACACGTACAAGGTGCTGCAGCGGTTCTTCATTGAAAACTTCCATCAGATCGTCTACGAGAACTGGCTCGAGATGGCGGTGCTGAGCGGTGCATTGAACCTGCCGGCGTATGAGACAAACCCAGACCGCTACCGCGCCAGCCGCTGGATCCCGCGCAGCTGGGAGTGGGTTGATCCACAGAAGGAAGTGAACGCATACAAGGATGCGGTGCGCTGCGGCTTCAAGACGCTTGGCCAGGTGATCAGCGAGCAGGGCGGCGATCTCGATGATGTGCTGATGGCACGTCAGGCTGAGCTGGCGATGTTGGATGAGATGGGCATCGTCGTTGACACCGATCCGAGTGAGGTGACGATCGGCGGCAATGCTCAGCCGCCGTTGTATCAGGACGCGATGCCTGCGTTTCAAGAGACGGATGCGCCGATGGAAGAGGAAGAATACGAAGAGCAATCAGTGCTCGAGGATCCCACCGAAGGGCCAGAGGACTGATGGCAACTGTTGCCGGCACTGATGTTGACCTGATGCCTACTGAAGGCATGAGGGAAGAGGCGCAGCGGTATCGGGATTGGAAAGCAGAGGGCAAGGCTGGCGGCACTGAGGTGGCCGCGGCCAGGGCGCGTCAGATCCTGAGCGGTGATGAGCTGAGCCCTGACACCGTGATCACGATGGCGGCATGGTTTGCACGCCATGAGGTTGATAAGCAGGGCGAGGGATTCAGCCCGGGAGAGGATGGCTATCCATCAGCGGGCCGCGTTGCATGGGCCGCATGGGGTGGTGATGCTGGCCAGACATGGGCCAATGAGAAGGCAGATAGAATCAAGGCATTGCAGGATAGGCAAATGGAAGAGGCGCGCCCTTATCCAAATGAACATGCAGCGCGATTGACTGATCCTGATCAGTACGACGAACTGCGTCGCGAGAATGATGCAGGCGGCAACGGCGTTGACTTCATCTACGGCATCAAGGAAGGCGTGAGCGAGATCCAAGCGGTGCGGTTTGATGCGCAGGAGTTCAGCCCAGCAGAGGCGCGCACATGGCTGAGCGAACACGATATGGATCCGATTGAGTTCGAGGAGGCAACGGGCGAGGAGCGCACCATGCCCGGCCTCGGCCGCCATCAGCGGGCAGAGATCACAACCTTCGATGAGGTTGAGGATCGCACCTATGAGTTTCCGTTCAGCTCTGAGTATCCGGTCGCCCGCTACTTCGGCAACGAGATCCTGAGCCACGATGTGAAGGCTGCAGACCTGAGCCGCCTGAACGATGGTGCGCCGCTGCTGTTCAATCACAACCCCGACAAGGTGATCGGTGTTGTGGAGCGAGCCTATATCGATGGAAAGAAACGCCGGGGTTATGCACGGGTGCGGTTCAGCCGCAATCCGTTCGCTCAGGAAGTCCTGAGTGATGTGAAGGATGGCGTTCTTAGGAATGTCTCCTTTGGCTACTCCATCGACAAAATGGAGGAGCGCGGCAGCGGTGACTTTGTTGCCACTGCCTGGTCTCCTTATGAGGTTTCTGTTGTCTCGGTGCCGGCTGATCCCGGCGTTGGGATCGGCAGATCCTTAGAGGCCGAGCAAGCTGCCTCGGCAGCACCTACACCTGATCCCATTCCTGCAATGGAAAACACCACCCCTGATCTGGCAGTGGTGCGGGCCGAAGCCGCTGAGGCTGAGCGCTCCCGCATCGCTGGCATTTCTGCACTGTGCGACAAGCACAACATGGCCGATCTCGGCCGCCAGCTGATCGAGTCTGGTCGTTCTATCGACGATGCTCGCGCTGCTGTGCTCGACAACCTCGACACCAAACAGGAGCCCGTCACCATGAGCGCCGCTGAAATCGGCCTTACCGCACAGGAGAGCCGCAGCTTCTCCTTCCTGCGTGCCATTAACTATCTGTCCAACCCGACCGATCGCGCTGCCCGTGAGGCTGCCGCGTTTGAGATCGAAGCCTCCGAGGCTGCTGCCGCAAAGCTCGGCCGTCAGTCCCGTGGCATTACCGTGCCCCAGGAAGTGCTGCGCCGCGACCTGAATGTGGGTGCTGCTACCGCCGGCGGCAACCTTGTTGCTACCGAGCTGGACGCTGGCAGCTTCATCGATCTGCTGCGCAACGCCTCTGCTCTGGATCAGGCAGGCGCCACCGTGCTGACCGGCCTGACCGGCAACGTGGCAATCCCCCGCCAATCCGGTGCTGCTACCGCCTACTGGGTCGCTGAGTCCGGTTCCCCCACCGAATCCCAGCAGACCGTCGATCAGGTCTCATTGGTGCCCCGGACTTGCGCGGCCTATACGGACTTCAGCCGTCGTCTGATGATCCAGTCCTCCATCGATGTGGAGAACATGGTGCGCAACGACCTGGCCCGCGTGATCGCCCTCAAGATCGACGCCGCTGGTCTGTACGGCACCGGCTCCAGCAACGAGCCCTTGGGTTTGAAGAACACCACCGGCATCGGCACTGAAGACTTCGCTGCTGATGCTCCTACCTTTGCTGAGGTGGTGGCACTAGAAAGCGACGTGGCTACCGCCAACGCTCTGCTGGGTTCCCCGGTGTATCTGATGAACGCTGCCATGCGCGGCAACCTGAAGACCACCAAGAAGGATGCAGGCTCCGGCATCTTCATCATGGAGAACGGCGAAGTTAATGGCTATGCCGGTGTGCTCTCTAACCAAGTGGCTTCTGGCGATCTCTGGTTCGGCAACTTCGCCGACCTGATCATCGGTTACTTCTCCGGCCTGGACATCATGGTGGATCCCTACACCCACAGCACCTCCGGGACTGTGCGCGTGGTGGCTCTGCAGGATGTGGACATTGCCGTCCGTCACCCTGAATCCTTCAGCCGCGGCAACAACACCCTCTGATTATGTTGATCAAGGTCTTACGGCAAACCGTGCTGGCAGGCCAGGTTGTTCGGATTGGGGATGTTCTTGAGGCATCCCCTTCCGACGCCAAACTTCTGATCGGCATTGGCAAAGCTATTGCGGCTGCCGCTGCGGTGGCCGAGGTGGTTGAGGAAATTACTCAACCTGCACCCAAACCCACTACCCCCCGACGGAGGGCTAAACAATGACCATCCACAACCTCGGATCAAAAACCACGATTCTCGGCCTGCTCCGCAACGATGTTGTGAGCGCAACTGGGACCGGCTCTGCCATCGATCTGCAGGGCTACGAAGGCGACATGGCTGTGCTGCTGGACGCCGAAGCTGGCGGTGCTGGCATCACCTACGCCGTGAAGCTGACCGAATCCGACACTTCCGGTGGTTCCTACACCGATGTGACCGGCGGTGCCTTCACCACCACCTCCGCTAACACTGCCTCGCTGCAGAAGATCTACGTCAACGTGACGAACCTCAAACGTTTCGTCAAAGTGTCGATCACTGTGGCCGGTGGCACCGGTGCTGGCGCTGTTGCAGTGCTCGGCCTTGCTTCCGCTAAGTACGGCTGATCATGGCACTGACTGAGGATCTGGATGTATTCCTCGCAGATTTCGGCGTCAGCTGCACGGCTGGCGCTGTCACTGCAAAGGGAATCCTGGACATGCCAAGCCAGGTATTCAGCGATGGGATGGTGCTGAGCACTGACTACACGCTGACGGCCAGAACCTCAAACTTTGGCAGTCTCATCCGCGGCGATTCAATCACTGTGGATGGGACTGCTTATACCGTCAGAGAGGCCATGCTGATGGATGACGGCAAGTTTGTGCAACTTGGATTGCAAAAGACATGAGCGGTCCCTTCAAGGTCAACACTCGCAGCCAGTGGACTGCACTGAACCCTGTGCTGCTCGCAGGGGAGCCTGGCCTTGAGAGCAACACGCAGAATCTAAAGATCGGCGATGGCCTGACGCCTTGGAATAAGTTGTCGTATCACGGCTGTCCAGGTTATTGGGGATCGTTCTGGGATGAGACCACCCAGACCGCCGCGGCGATCAATACTGCTTATGCAATCAAGCTGCGCTCAGTGGATCTGAGTAGCCGTGGAATCAAGATGGTCTCGGATAGTCGCATCACTGTTGACCATCCAGGCGTTTATAGCGTCACCTTCTCGATCCAGTTTGCCAATGCCGACACGCAGATTCACGATGCGAATGTCTGGCTGCGGAAGAATGACAGCGGCAGCAGTGGTGATGTTGCTGCGACCGATAGTCGTTTTAGCATCACAGCAAGCCACGGCGGCGTAAGCGGCAATGTGATCGGCACGGTGAATTTTGTGCTTCCCTTGGTGGCGAATGACTACATCGAACTGATGTGGGCCACCACCAATACAGCGGTTTCGATCTTGGCTGAGGCTGCGCAGACCACCCCGCTAGCGCATCCCAGCATTCCCGGCATCATCTGCACAGTGGTGCAGGTTGCCTCGGCATAACGATGACTACCAAGCGCGAACAGGTACTCACGGCGATCCGCACGGCGCTCACCGGAACCACGGGCGTCAGCACCCGGATCTATCGCAGCAGGGTCGAACCGCTGGCCAGGCAGGAAAGCCCGGCGATCGTGGTCGAGCCTGTCAGTGATACAGCGGAGCAAAACACCAGCCTCCCCACGTTGGATTGGAGCTTGACGGTTCGTATTGCCGTGATCGTGCGCGGCAATATCCCTGATCAGCTGGCTGATCCTATTGTGGCCAGTGCGCACAGCAAAATCATGGCTGACCTAACGCTGGGCGGTTATGCCATTGATGTGCAGCCGTTATCGGTCAGTTTTGACTTTGTGGAAGCCGACCAACCAAGCGGCGTGATCGCCTGCGATTACCTAGTCCGCTATCGCACAAGTGTGACGGATCTGTCCAGCTAGGATGGTGCTAAAAGGGCCAGAACAATGCCGCTCTTAAGCCGTAAGCGCCTGCTGCTGACGAAGATCGAGTCGACCTACGCGACCGATTCGAGCCCGGCCGGCACTGACGCGGTTCTGGTCCGCAATCTTGAGATCACACCGATCGAAGCTGACACCGTAAGCCGCGATCTGATCCGCCCTTATTTGGGCCACAGCCAGCAGATCCTGAGCCAGGCTCGCGTGTCGATCACGTTTGAGGTGGAGCTGGCAGGTTCTGGTACCTCTGGCACTGCTTCCCGCGTGGATTCGCTGCTGCGTGCTTGCGGCATGGCAGCCACCACCACCAGCTCGGATGTGACCGGTACGGCTCAGGCCGGCTCCGCTGGCAGCATCACCTTGGCGGCAGGTGCCAGCAGCACAGACGACTACTACAGCGGCATGGTGATCACCCTTACGGGCGGCACCGGTAGTGGCAGCAAGGGTGTGATCACGGATTACGTGGGCAGCACCAAGGTTGCAACGGTGCAGAAATCGACTACGGCCTTCACGCCCGATGGCACCAGCACCTACAGCATTGAGTCGAACGTGCGCTATCGCCCGGTGAGCACCGGTTTCGAGAGCGCCACGATCTACTTCAACAACGACGGCATCCTGCACAAGGCAACCGGCTGCCGCGGCACCTTCACGATGAACTGCGAAGTGGGGCAAATCCCCACGCTGGCGTTCACCATGACGGGCATCTACAACGCCCCGACGGATACCGCTGCACCTGCCACCACCTACAGCGATCAGGCGACCCCGCTGATCTTCAAGGCTGGCAACACCTCGGCTGTTTCAGTGCTCGGCTATGCCGACTGCTGCCTGATGTCTGTCAACCTCGACATCGCCAATGAGATCGTCTACCGCGAGCTGGTGGGCTGCAGCAAGCAGGTGCTGATCACGAACCGCGCCCCCGCTGGCGAGGTGATGATCGAGGCGCCGACCATTGCGGCCAAGGATTACTTCACCATCGCCAACAACGACACCACCGGCCTGCTGACCTTTATGCACGGCACCACTGCCGGCAATCAGGTGACGATGCTGGCCCCGATCGTGGACATCCTGAACCCGACCTATTCGGACTCGGATGGCATCCAGATGCTGACCTTGCCCTATGTGGCAATCCCAAGCAGCGCCGGCAACGACGAACTTACGTTGACCTTCAGCTGATTGCATCCCATAGTGGGCTGAGCGATAACGTTCAGCCCTTTGGCTTTTGTTCTCAAGCAGTCCGATAGCTACAGCTGGCCAGTCACGCTGCGGATGCCTGCTGATGGTGGCAAGCGTGAGAAGGCAACCTTTAGCGCAGTGTTCAAGCGGCTGAGTCAAAGCCGGATCAATGAGATCCAAACCGAGGTGCAGCGGCGTGTGAAGGCCGCCGAAGCTGGCGAGGATGTGCGCGGCAGCATCAGCGACGTGTCACTGGCTGATGAGATTTTGGTCGGTTGGGATGATGTGACCGACGGCGACGGTGAGCCGGTGCCCTTCAGCAAGGGCGCAAAAACGCAACTGCTCGAGGTGCCCATGCTGGCTAGCGCCATCATCGAGGCGTATTTCGAGTCGCTGGTGGAGCAGAAGCGAAAAAACTGATCGGCGCCGCTGAGTATTGGGCGGGCGGCGCAACGATTGACGACACCGCAGCAGATGCCGCATTGATGGGCATCGAGCTGCCAGAGCCAGATGAGCCAGAGCACTATGAGGTAGAGCCTGATGCGTGGCCAGCGCTGCAGGTATTCCTCACGGTGCAGACGCAATGGCGCAGCGGACCGAGCGGCCTGCTCGGATTGGATTACAACGCAGTGCGCTGGGTGATGGAACTGCAGCGGATCGCTGATCCGTTGGCGGTGCTGGATGATCTGCAGACCATCGAAGCTAGAGTGGTGGAGATCGTGAACGAGCGCAGGGATTGAGCCATGGCCCTGGATATGACCACGGCGCTGACTATCAAAGCCAAGGTCACCGGGGAGAATGAGATCAATGGCCTGAACAATGCGCTAGGCAAGACGGCAACGCAGGCCAAGGCGGCCAGCAATGCGTTCTCAGGCTTCAAGGGTCTTGGTGCATTGGTGCCTGCTGCTGCGATTGCAGGCATAACGGCACTGGCCAAGGGTGCGATTGATACGGCAGATAATCTGAATGATCTCAGCATTCGCACAGGCGTTGCGGTTGAAAGCCTGAGCCGCTTTGGTGCAGCGGCAGAAGATAGTGGTAGCACTATTGATGAAGTTGGCAAGGCGATGGGACGCCTTGCCCGTGGGATTGTTGACCCTGCATCAGCAACATCGGAAGCGCTCGGCAAGATCGGTGTGGCAACCCGTGACGCACGCGGCAATATCCTGAGCCTTGATGAGATCATGCTCGGCGTGGCGGATAAGTTCGCCAAGATGCCAGATGGTGCCGAAAAGACGGCGCTAGCGATGGATCTCTTCGGCAAAAGCGGTGCCAATCTGATTCCGATGTTGAATCAGGGCCGTGATGCGCTCAGTCAATACGCCGCGACTATCGACACGGAAATGGCGCAAGCGGCTGATCAGTTCAATGATTCACTCAACAACATCGCGCGATCTATTGCGGGGCCATTCAATGAAGCGGTCACGGCATTGCTGCCATTGATCACAAGCATTGCCGAGGGATTGGCCACATTGATCCGGGATCTGATGCCGGTGTTGCAGCCGATGATTGAGAAGGCTGTCGCGGTAATCATTCAGATCGTGGAGGCAATCAAGCAGATGCCTCCTGGCCTGCAGCAGATTGTTGTTGGAGTTGGCGCTGTAGCCGCGGCCTTTGTTGTATTGGCTCCAACAATCATGACGATCATCAATATCGGCAAAGCCATCGGCGGATTGATCACAATCCTCACGGGCAGCGGTGGATTCCTGTCTGCCATCGCTGCGGTGTTCACTGGGCCGGTCGGATGGGCGGCGTTGTTGATCGCCGCAGGCTTTGCGATCTACGCCTTCCGCGACAAGATAGGCGATGCGCTCAAGGCTGTCGGCAAGTTCTTCTCTGATCAGATCAAAGTCTTCAACGACCATCTGGTCAAACCGATCATGGATGGCGCCAAGGCTGTGGTTCGCGGCATTGGCGACGCTTTCAAGGGTTTGGCTGATGCCATGCGTGGGCCGTTTGAAGCTGTTGGCCGCTTCATTAAGTCGATCTTCAACGGTTACATCGGGCTGGTTGAGAAGTTCATCAATAGCGCAATCAGCGGCATCAATAACCTGATCGCTGGTGCCAATCGTGCGCTATCGGCGCTGAAGTTGCCCAACATCCCAACGGTGACGGAAGTGCGCCTGCCGCGCTTCGCCACCGGTGGAGTGGTGGACAAGCCAACCGTGGCGTTGGTGGGTGAAGGCCGCGAGCGTGAGTACATCGTGCCCGAATCCAAGATGGGCCGCGCTGCATTGAACTATCTGATGGGCAAGCGTGGCGATGCGGTGCTGCGCAATGAAGGCGGCCGCACTGGCCGCGCTAGCGCCAGCCAAGGCAACACCACCATTCAGGTGCAGACTGGCCCGGTGCTGCAGCAGAACGGCCAGCGGTACGTGACCATCGAAGATCTTGAGCGGTCGCTGCAATCGTTGGCGTCCAACCTGCTGGGCAATAGCCGCTCCTACGCCGGGCGGCGTTATCAGGGGCTGGCCTAATGAGCAATAGAGGACAAGCGCAATACCTGCGCATCTACAACGGTGCGACCAACTACGAGCGGTTTCAGAGTTACTACGTGAACGAAGCTGTCACATGGGACAGCGCCACTTGGGAGTATCAGCCATTCGTGGTGAATGGACTGATTGGCGGCACGCCCGGCACCGACGTTGGCATCACGATCGACATCCCAGCAACTGAGACGCTACTGCAAACCTTTAAGGATGCGTTGAACTTCAACCGGCTTTGCGAGATCAAGCTCTACGAGTTCGACACGCGCCTAAGCAATGCTGCGCCGCAGGCCGGCCAGCTGTTGATCGGCGTCTACGTTGGCGAGGTGATCAGCATGGGCGGCAGCTTCTCATTGCTGACCGTGCGGCTGGGTTCTACGCTTGCGCCAGTGGGTGCGCAGGTGCCACCGCGTAAGTTCAACAACCACCTAGTGGGCGCACCGATCAGGTTATGAGCAGCATCATTCCCGTCAACATTCCGATCGGCGGGCCGATGGTGCTCCTATCGGAATCTGATGCACCAACAACTGAGTCAGCTGCGCAGGGCAGCAGCGCACTTGAAAGCCGCCAGCGGGCGATTGTGATCGGTGAGCCGATCCCGATCGTGTTCGGCAAGCGGGTTGAGCGAACGACATACAAGTGGAACGGCGATGTCTCTACTGCCGTCGTTTACGACGTGGGCGGCGTGTTCGTATCACCCGGCGCCACTGAGGGCCGGTTTAGCAATAACGCGACCACCAATGAACTGAGCGTCAAACTGCACCTCGTGCTCAGTCAAGGCGACATGCCGCAGTTGCAGGTGCGTGATGTCTTTCAACGTGCCTGCCGTGTTGGCACATGGAAGCAAACCTACGATCGCCGCGCCGGCACGTGGACGCCGGGCAACTTCATCACAGCAGTGGCTGGCAAGCAGCTATGGGATTGCCCGATCTTCTGTGGCACGTCGGGCTATTACGACGATCTGACGACGCTGAGCTATGAGAACACCCACGCCGATGGCGACGACACCTGGGATCGCCAAGTGCATTGCTTCGTGCGCGAGGGCATCATCGTTGATCGATTGATCGAGGGCACCGCTGGCAGCAGCAATAACGTCTGCGATCTGGCGGTCTACTTGATCAAACAATCAAGCCGGTTCCCGGATGCGTTGATTGATACGGCCACATTCACCACAGCGGCCAACTTCACCGAGACGCAGCAGCTCTACTACAACGGCGAGTTCAGTGAAAGCCAAAACCTAGAGGATTGGCTGCAGGACATCAGCACCTACTTCCTACTGCGCGTCAGCGACAAGAACGGCAAGAAAGCCTTCAGGCCACGGCTGCCAATTACCGGCGCCTATGCCATTGATACTGGCGTGGCGGCGTGGGAGTTTGGATTCACTGAGGATCATCTCCTGCCGGATGGCTTTGAGATCGAATGGATCCCGTTCGCTGATCGTCGACCCACCATCATGCAGATGGTATGGCGGCAGCAGCCGGACGATGACATCGGACTGATCCGCACCAGCTTGGTGAACATCGTTGACGCCTTTACCGATCAGCCAACTGAGCAGCATGATCTGAGCCAGTTCTGCAGCTCAGAGCTCCACGCCGTCAAGGTTGGCGCGTACCTTGCAGCACGGCGTGCATTTGTCACCCATACGCTGCGTATCCGCGTCAAGCCTGACGCCTACAACACCACGCTGGCACTGGGCGACATTGTGCGCGTCAAGCTCCGCCGCGAGACTGACCTCAGCTCGGTCACGTTCCATGACTACCTCTATGAAGTGGAGCGGATCAATAAGACGCTGAGCGGTGCCGTTGAGCTGGATCTGATCCACTTTCCGATTGATGCGAGCGGCCGCAGCGTTGTTGCGCTGTATGTGCAGGCTGCATCGGTGAAGGGCTATGTGTACGACACCGGGCGCAGTGATTTCACCTGCGACATTCCAGGGCGTGATACAGACGACGATCCGATACCGGATGAGGGTGGTGATCCCCCTGGCCTGCCGCCTACGGATACCGACGAAACGCCGGTGGATCCTGACCTGCCGACTTGGCCGCCGACGGTGCCGGATCCATCGTGGCCTGATAACACCGTCGACCCGGATGATCCGAACAATCAGGCCGGGCGTGAGGGGCAGCCAGTGGGTGGGATCAATAACCCGGCGGATCCGATTGATAGCGCAACGGATACCGACGTGGGTGGCGGCGGCACGATTGGCGGGATCCCCGGTGACAGGCCAGTCCTGCCTGGCGACACACTCACCTCACCCACCTACTTGTGCCCTGGCTACAAAACCGAGTGGTGGATCTGCCCGCCTGCCTATGTGGCGAACAATGTTGGCGTGCTTGAGGAGAATCTGACAGGAGCCTGCGAGCTTGTTGATGAAGGCTCCGAATACCTTGTCACTGCTGCGGCTCAAGGTAAGCACATTGTCGCTATTGGTCGTTGTCCTGATCCGTCACAGCCGGATGGTTTTGGCCCGGCAACTGGGGCTACGGCGACGGATCCTGTCGGCGATGGGGGCGAGTCATCCATCTATGCAGATCCGCCGTCTGCCACTGAGTACGAAGTCTTAACAGCCGAAACCTATACCCAATACAGATACATTACATCCATCACCGGCCCAGTATTCTACTTTAAGCAAGGAAGCTATGTGGATCACAGCAATCCCAGTATTATTCACAACAGGCAATTAAGGCTGCGATGGACTGAGCCGGGTGGAACTGTTGTGGATGTGATTCCAACATTCTTCTGGCAGTACGACTATCCAGAGGACACGTTCCCACTTCCATTTGTCGGATTAAAATACAAATCTAGCGGCCAGATCGTGCCCCCAATCAGCTGATGGCCACCTTCCCCGCGCTTACGCCCAGCAGCCGCACCTACACCCCGGCCAGTAGCCCGAATACCGCGTTGCGGGTGCTGACGGGTTACGAATCCAGCGTGCGCCACAGCAGCAGCAGCGTTGGCCATCGCCTGCGCATGGGCTTTCAGCAGATCAGCCGCGCTGACCATTACAGCCTGATCAGCCACTACGCGTTGCATGGCAGATTCGAAGCGTTTGATCTGCCATCTGAACCGCTCGCAGGTTCCGGCCTTACCTTCCCATCTGGCTACCAATGGATCTATGTGAGTCCGCCAGAGACTGAGGAGATCTGCGGGCAGATCGTCTGCAGCGTTGAGCTGGAGCTAATCCCGCCGCAACCCTTCACCGGTGGCGGTGGATCGCTGCCAATCCTTACCTGCCCCGCTGGCCAGCAGTCCGGCACGCAAGGCACATTCACGCAGACCTTTGACATTGGCCCAGGTGCAGGCACCTTCAACCTGACCTACAGCACTTTCACTGTTGCCGATCGGATCATCATCACCGGCGCTGCAGATTACGACTCCGGCTTTGTCAGCGGCACCAATGTCACCGTTCCAATCACCAAGACCACCACAGACCGCTACATCTACGTGACCGTGGAAGCACCGACCGCCGGGACAGAATGGAACTACACCATCGGCTGCACCTACTGAGATGGCTGATTTCCCTGCCCTCTACGCCGATCGGATCACTTATGACATCGGTGCGCTGAATATGAGCGAGGAGGCGACGATCGGCGCGGGGCCGATTCGCTTCCGTCATTCGCTGCGCACCACCGGCGGCTTAGTGAGCTTGGAATACACCAACCTCACGCAGACGCAAATCCAGCAGATCCGCGACCACTGGACCGGTAGCGATGGCACGCACCGCTACTTCGCAGTGCCTGTCGCCGTATGGGGTGGCGCACCCGTTGGCGAAACCACATCAGTCTTCCGCTATGAGGAGCCGCCAGAGGAAGAACACTTTGGCGTGTTCTTCAATGTCACGGTCACGCTGCGGATGCTGTTTGGCATCAATCTGCTTTATGTGTTGTACGGCGGCACTGCAACGCTGGCAGCAGTTGCGGCGTTCCAGTCGTTTGCTTTCACAGGCAACGCCCCGTTTATCCTTGATGCAAATGCCGCTGATCCTGAGGATCCAGAGGCAACACTGATTCTCAAAGGCGGAGGCGCCGACCAGTGACAACACCTACCACCGTCAACGTTCGGCTGCAGTTGCGTGCTGATACAGCCGCGAACTGGACTGCGGCAAATCCGACGCTGCTGGCGAATGAGGTAGGGCTAGAAACTGACACCAAGAAACTCAAGGTAGGCAACGGCAGCAGCGCGTGGAATAGCCTCGCCTACTTCCCAAGCATCGTGAGCGGTGGCACGGTGCTCGGCAACCTTGAGATCGGCACCACCGGCACGCTGACCTTTGAGGGCAGCACTGCTGACGGATTCGAAACCACGCTGGCGGTCACCAACCCAACGGCCGACCGCACCATCACGCTGCCGAATCAGTCCGGCACTGTTGTGGTGAGCGGCAATGCCAGCATCGTTGATGCTGATATCGCAGCCAATGCCGAGATCGCCGTTAGCAAGCTGGCTGATGGCGCTGCGCGTCAACTGCTGCAGACCGATGCAGCTGGCACTGGTGTGGAGTGGACCAGCAACGTGGACATTCCTGGCACGCTTGACGTGACAGGTGCAGCAACGTTTGACGGTGCTGTGACGGTCGCTGGTGATCTGACCGTCAACGGCACAACCACTAACATCAATACTCAGAATCTTGTCGTTGAAGACAAGAACATCATCCTCGGTGATGTTGCTACGCCGAGCGATACAACCGCCGACGGTGGCGGTATCACGCTCAAAGGTGCGACCGACAAGACGATCAACTGGTACGATGCGACCGATGCGTGGACCAGCAGCGAACGGTTCAGCGTGCCACTGGGCAGTGCAGCATCACCATCGCTGACGTTCACTGGCGACGAAAACACCGGCATCTACAGCCCCGGCGCAGACCAAGTAGCCATCAGCACTGGTGGGTCTGGTCGGTTGTTTGTGGATGCGAGTGGGAATGTTGGTGTTGCAACCAGTTCTCCGCAAGCACTCTTTGATATTAACGGCGGGTTTTATAGGTCGGTTAGGTATGGAAATGGCGGAGCAATTCAACTAGATGGTGCTGGAGGTACGATTTCTTCTCCTGCAGCGATAAACAGTTCACAACTCATTGGCGTTGTACAAGCAAGGGGTTACGACGGTTCGTCATACAGAGTCGGCGCCAATATAACTATCAGCACCGATGGAGCAGTTACATCTACTTCTTCGCCTGCATATGTTTCGGTAGCAACAACACCATCTGGTTCCACCACCCCTCAGGAACGCCTGCGAATCACCTCGGCTGGCTTCGTCGGCATCGGAACCACGAGCCCGCAGGCTGTTCTCCACGTTGAACGTGATCAAGCGGCAGAAAGTGGCATCTTTATCAACAACCCAAATGCGGGCGGGTATGTTGCTGTTCGTTTTGGCAATAGTGACCGTGGAACTAATGGCGATCATCTTGTCTACGGTGGCACTGTTTTAGGTTTACGTTCCAAAACTGGCACTGGCATTACATTTGAGCCAGCCGGCAGCGAGAAAGCGCGGCTGGACAGCTCCGGCAGGCTCCTAGTTGGTACGTCTAGTGCGCGTGGAGATCATGTATTCCAGATCGAAGGTTCAAACTACGAACTTTCATCGCCACGTTTTACAAGATTCGGTGATAACGCCGTATCTCCGGGAGTTGTGCTTGCAAAGACTAGAGGAACCACCGCAGGAAGCAATACCATTGTTAATGCCGAAGATAGGCTTGGCCGTCTTGAGTTCCAAGGAACAGATGGAACAGCAACTAGAACTGCTGCGTTGATTGATGTTTTCGTAGACGGCACCCCTGGCACTAATGACATGCCAGGGCGTTTAGTGTTCTCCACTACTGCGGATGGGGCGAGTTCTCCGACGGAGCGGATGAGGATTGGCAATGGTGGGCTAACCTCAATCGGCGGAGTTTACACCTTTACGACAGGCAATGCCGCCAATGTTAATGTTGACTCCAGTGGTTATCTACAAAGAAGTACGTCATCCATTAAATACAAGACTGACGTTGAAACTCTTGATGATCAATACGCCGATGCGCTATTGGCTTGTCGCCCTGTCTGGTATCGCTCTACCTGCGAGCACGACTGCTCTGAACACAGCTACTGGGGCTTCATTGCAGAAGAAGTAGCTTCTATTGATCCTCGTCTTGTTCACTGGAAAACAACTGAGATTACTCACGACGAGAACGGGGCCGCTGTTTCAACGCCTTGCACTCCTGAGCCTGAAGGCGTCCAGTACGAACGCTTTGTACCTCATCTCCTGAATCTGATCAAACGCCAAAAGGAGCAGATCGAAGCAATGGAAGCTCGCTTGTCTGCTCTTGAGAGCGCGTAGTCCCCTTCACTAGGCGGGCAACCGGCCTACTCAACAGGTTGCACCACCAATAACCTGAACTATCGCCACATCACCCATGGCCAAAACCTCGCCAGCCCCCACCACATTCACCTGGGGCATTGCCAACTTGGAGCGCAACACCGCCGATGGCATGGTGCAGACCATTCACTATGTGGTGGACGCCCGCTCGGGTGATGGCGCTTATACCTCTGGCGCCTATGGCTCTGTCGGTCTGGAGCCTGCTGATCCAGCCTCGATGGTGCCGTATGCCGACCTCACGCCTGAGCAATGCGTGAGCTGGGTGCAGGAGAAGCTCGGCGGTGCTGAGAAGGTGGCTGAAATTGAAGCCGCCCTGCAAGCGCAGATTGATGAGCAGCGCGCACCGTCGAAGGCTGCAGGTGTGCCATGGCAGTGAAATCGAAAACCGGCACCGCTCGGATTGATCATCAGCCAGGGCCGCCTAAGACGACCCGCGCTGGATTCGGCCAGCACTCACGCCCACGCCGCCGCGGTAAGAAGCCCTTACGCGGTCAGGGCCGATAAGCTGGACAGGTAGCCCCATGGCGCCATGATCGAAATCATCGCCGCCGTTGCAGGCGCTTCAATCTCGGTCGCTGCCATGGGCGCTGCCGGTTTCAGTCGCAAGTCAGATGAAGCCCGCGAGGCTGTAATACGCCTTACCTCCGCTGTAGAGCACATCGCCTCTCAGCTCGAGGTGCTTCACACTGATATCAAGGAAGATCGCAAGGAAACATTCACCCGGCTATCGACGGTAGAGCAGCGTGTCTCTAGGTTGGAGGCAGCTCCAAACCGCTAGCCATGGATCAGGCAGCAACCCTCGCCGTCGTCGCGATCATCGTCGCCGCTGGCTCTGAAATCATCGCCATCAGCCCACTCAAATCCAACAGCTGGCTGCAGCTGCTATTTCAAGCGCTGCGGCTGATGTTCCCAAAGCAGCGTCGCTGAATCATGGCGAACGACGCGCCAATCACCCTGCAGCAGCTCTTCAAGTATTACAAGGGCCAGCCGCATCAAACCGCCGCGATTCAGCAGCTCGAGTCCGATCTCTCCGCCAACGGCTACGCCGCCGCGATGCGCAGAGACCGCGCATGGTTTCAAACCTGGAGCCAAGACGGCAAGCAGACAGACCTCGCCGGCGCCATCAAGCTGATTAAGGAGTTCGAGGGCTGCCACCTCAGCGCGTACCCTGACCCGCTGTCAGGTGGCGATCCGTGGACCATCGGCTACGGCACCACGCGCTACAGCGACGGGCGGCCCGTCAAGCGTGGTGACATGATCAACGTAATCGAGGCCGACATGCTGCTGCGCCTCGAGATTGATCGCATCACCGACAAGTTGCGCACCACCATCCCGCACTGGAATGTGATGGATGACAATCAGCGCAGTGTGCTGGTGAGCTTCGCCTACAACCTCGGCGCTGGCTTCTACGGCTCCGCTGGATTCGAGACCATCAGCAAGTGTCTGCGTGAGCGTGATTGGGCCGCAGTGCCAGCAGCACTCGAGCTCTACCGCAATCCCGGCACCAATGTTGAGGCTGGCCTGCTGCGGCGTCGTCGCGCCGAGGGCAAACTCTGGGGGCAGCATCAGGCCGCGGCCGAGCCAGAGACCGCCAAGCTACGCCCTGGCAGTCCATTCACTGCACGCATCACGCCGCACATCAGACTGGGAGAGTTTGCGCTGGATCAGGAGGCTCGTCGTTTCACCGCGCAGCATCAGATCGACACCGCAGCAGAGCTGGCAGCGTTCCTCGAGCGCGTGCGGACGCAGTTCGGTGGGAAGCCCATCGTGATCACGAGTGGTTACCGACCACCAGAGATCAACAAATCAGTGGGTGGCGCCAGCGGATCGGAGCATTTGTACAACGCGCCGGGTGTTGGCGCCGTTGATTTCGTGATTCAAGACGCCGACATGATGGCCGTGCAGCGCTGGTGTAATCAAAACTGGCCCTATAGCCTCGGCTATGCAGCGCCTCAGTTCATTCACCTAGGCATCCGCCAAGGGCGGCCTCGCATCAGATGGGACTACTAGGGCAGCCAAGCCCAGTCCTTGCGGTTTTTAATAGTGGTCACTCGGGACCTGCTGACTCCATAGTCCAAGGCGATTTCACGGTGCAGGCGCTTGTCTGCTCTGATGGCTAGGACCGCATCCTCAGTCAACTTTGCACTGCCATGGCGATTGCCTTTTGAGTTGGTGCCATGTCGTCGGGCATCTTCGTAGTTTTCGGCACGTGTACCCCATCGAAGATTTTGCAGTCGATTGTCTGCTCTGTTTCCGTTGCCATGACAGGCTTGATGATTTGAACTTGGCCTTAAGCCAACAAAAGCCTCAAGTACAAGAGAATGGGCATAGCACCCTTGCACTACACCTTGACGTCTCAAGTTGCAGAGAACGTATCCAAGATGCTTGCTTGGCTTAGTGCTGAGTATTCTCGTGGTTTGCAGGTTGCGCACCCTGCCTTGGTTTGACACTTCGTAAAGCCCTTCGTAGCCGACAACGGGCTTCCACACCTCTACGCTGGTGGTCATCGCCTGGGTCTTGCAGGTGGTCACGCTCCAGGGGCGGCAACCCGCTGGGGCACCTAAATCTTAGTCGCAAAACCTGTGCTGGTACCTGACCACGAAATCCGGCGGCTGTGCAAGCAGCACGCCATGGTGATGCCGTTTGATGAAGAACTGCTCAACCCGGCCAGCTTGGACGTGACGCTGGGCAGCCGGATCATGATCGAGGTGCCAGAGACGCCTGAGCTGCAGGTGGTGGACATCCTTGGCCATACGGCGGATGATCCGTATCTGATCCAGCCGGGTGAGTTCTTCCTGGCTGAGACGCGCGAGATCTTCAACCTGCCGAATCACGTCGGCGCTCAATTCGTGCTCAAATCAAGCCGCGCACGCGAGGGCTGGGATCATGCTGAGGCCGGCTGGTGCGATCCAGGATGGTATGGCAGCAGACTCACGATGGAGATCTGCAATCAGCGCCGCCTGCACCCTCTCGGCATCTGGCCTGGCATGAAGTTCGGTCAGATGAAATTCATCCTCGTGAGTGGCACTGTGGAGCGCAGCTACGCGGAATCTGGAAGATATAACGCAGACCTTGGCGTCACTGCATCCAAGGGCTAGCGTTCAATCGGAGAGCTGAGGTCAGGGCGTCGGTTTTATGTAACCGACGCCTTTTTCATGGGGTGCGCCAACGGTGCCATGCGCATCCGGTGGAGCACTGCGGGCGCCTCCGCAGGATCGTCAAGCGGCACCATTGTGTAATCGTCGCAGCCATGGCGCTCGGCCCAGTATTGGGCGCCTTGGTGCGTATCAAACGGCCCGACGTGCCAGGGGCCGATGCGGAGGATGTAGGTCATGCGCGGGACGCTAGCGCGATTATTGCGTTGCAATCCCAGAGCAATCCTGTAATCCCATGAGACTCAGTTGCGATCGCTACCGTTAGCCAAGCGGCGGCTAGCCCATGCGGGCGTTCTACCTAGAGATCTCCGCCAAGCTGATCATCCGATCCGATTCTGATCCTGACGATCTGCCAGCGGACATCTACTCGCAACTCAGCGAGTGGATCCCAAACGATGAGGACATCATCGAGATCGAGGTGAACGCTGTACCCCTGCCGCCGGATCTCAGTGGATCGACACCACATTGAAGAGACGCGCCTGATCACACGGCGCTCGGCACGCGATCAGATCCTCTTGGCATGGAACTATCGTTGCGCCTACTGCGGCGATCAGCTGGGCCGCTCACCAACGCTCGATCATGTCATCCCCAAGGCGCATGGCGGTCTTACGGTGCGCAGCAACATGGTTGCCTGTTGCTGGGCGTGCAACTCAAGCAAGGGCCATAAGCCATGGGTTGACTGGTATCGCGCTCAGCCGTTCTGGACAGCGTTGGGCGAATCGGCCATAGCGCGATGGCTAGGGCAGGATGCGACTGCAGACCCATAGGGCGATCAGACACGTCGCCCAATACTCAACGACCAGGATCAGCACATCGCGCAGCATCAGCGGGCCAGCAGGTGATCGAGGTACAGCTCGGCCTGCCACAGATCGCTGGAATACCGGCAGACACTACCGACACAGCTGCGGTAGTAAACCTCACCCTGCACTGGCATCAGGGTTTCGATGTAGCCGCCATCTCGATCAGTGCGGCTGATGACTTCCGTGCCGAACATACAGCTCACACCTGGCCGCATAACGGCCACCGCTTCTCTTTGATTCTGGCAACTCAAATGCGCAGCGCTGCCTGCCCATATCCCACTGCTGACAATCCCAGCACATCAGCGGCTCATCCGCAGGCCGTAGCTTGCGTCTGGCCGCTTGATAGAACTGTTGCGCCTTAAGCAGTGCAGCCTGCAAGTGAATGGCGCCGGTATCCATCTCGATCTGATGTTCGGGCTTCGGGCCAAGAATTACCCGGGCGTGCCAGGTGCGGTCAGATCGACTGCACAGCAGCAACAATCGGCCGCCGTGCAAACTGATCATTCAACCTCGCCTGCCGCTGGCTGGTGATAGATCCGCTCGAGCAGCATTGAAGCCGGCTCGCTCGGCGTATCAGTCACGTAGGCGGCAACCGGATCAGTGCCGTCTGATGCAACGTAAATGCAGGAGTAGCCGTAGGGCTTCACCACCACCAGCCCGGTATTGCGGCTGCGCGTGAGGATGCGCAGCGCAATGCGCTCGAGGATGTTCAGACCTGGCAGCTGTTGCATCATCCCTCCAGTTTGCCGAGCAGGCGGTTCAAATACCACCGGGCCTTGGCAGCGTTCACCGCTGGATCACCCTTGTCCCACATCCTCAGGATGTAGCGCAGGACATGCCCTTGGCAGTTGCCGAGCACCGGATTGGGCGCGCGGGCGATGGCAGCCTCGATCACGTCGATCGCTTCTGCCGGTCCGTGTTTGTAGTGGTCGGGGTTGATCTGGTCAGTCATTGAGTAGACCTCCATCAACGAGAGCATCACACCATTCCTTGAACGGTGCTTCAATCTGAGCCATGGCTTTGTTGTCAATGGTTTCAGGCTTGCGGATTATGCTGATTGCCAAGCCCAAAGCATCGCCAAGGCGATTCTCCAGCGTGTCCAGTGGCACAAACTTGTAGTCAGTCATTGATTTGCCTCCTGCTCCAGCCAGCGAGCGGCTGTATAGCCGACTTCGTTCTCACGCATCCACATTGCCACCTCGCGAATCGCGGCGCGAGCTTCAGGTGACCAGTTGACGGCTTCTTCATCTGTTTCCGAGCCATACTCAATCCCGCTAATGACGAGTGCCACGCGCTTCACCAGTGACCTACCACTTTGAGAAGAATTAGGGGTGGGGCTGGAGTTGGGCCGCAGCAATGCGTTTAACTGATCTTGTTGTTTTGAAGTGAGTTTTAACGGTTTACTAATTTGGTAAACCTTTGATGCTTCACGTTCGGCGGCTTCCAGTGATTCGATCCGACTGGCCAATTTCAAGATGTTGTCGCTGGTTTCGACAATGTGCTTGTGAGCCGCAGCTTCTAGTGTCTCGACCCTGGCGCGGAGTTCAAGGATGCAAGCATCACTGGCTCCTACAACGGAACTTTTAACCCAGTCTTCACACTGTGCCCACTGCTCGGGGGTTGCTTTGTAGTCAGTCATCGAGTTGCTCCAATGCGCGGCGGATGGTGTCACTGCGACCGTTGGCATAAAGGCACCCGCTGGATTCAGCTTCACGCAACGCCTCAAGCGCCTGCTCCTTCAAGCTCGGCGGTTTGGGGCGTCGGGCGGCGCGGAGCCTGTCAGCGGTCTCAATGTCCGTCCAGTCCCGAATGAACCACTCACAACACGCCTCCAGCTCCTGATCAGCGCCAGCTTGGAAGGCTTCGTACAGCACCAGATCGACATTTTGTTCTTCATCGATGATCAATTCCTCCCACTTTTTAAGGAGGTGATCGGGTGGGTAGATGTTGTTAGTCATGAGGAAGAGAAGTGTGTAGATCTTCTGGGTCAGATGATCATCTTGGTGCTGAGTGCTGGATCTTCTTCGTCGTGGCACTCAGGTCCGAAGCCGGTGGCTAGCAATTCTTGTGAAAGGCTGGCTTCATCACCTTGAACAACAGGCGCGCTTGTTAAAGGCTCCGTTGCGTGTGGCTGCTGCTCAAAACTGTTCAGCCATTCGCGGAAGCGGTCGCCGGTGGGTGTCTTGATCGGCCACGCCACAAACTTCAATAACAGCTTGCGCTCCCGGAAGGCCATGCTCACGTTCGGCTTCCAAGCGATGAACAGCGCACCATTCCACCGATCCCACTGGCGCACGACCAGCAGGCCGGGCGCCGTGAACGTATCGGCCTTCATCCCCATTTATCTCCCAGCAGCTCCTGACGGCAGACCTGGATCGCGCGCTGGGCGTTCTTCTCCGTCATCACCGACTCTGCCTCATCCATCGCGCAGCACACGCGAGCGAACAGATCGGGATAGCTGCTGTCGCGGAAGTTAGCAGCCAGATCAAGGGCAAACTCCTGCCACAGGCCGGTGTAGGTGCAGCAGGTGCGGCCGCTGCGTTGGTAGAGCGCCTCCATCATGTCGGCGCGCATCTGGTCGAGCTTGACTGCTTCGCTCATGGTTCGAGTTGTTGGCGAATGTGGAGCAGCTCAGCGCAGAGCTGCTGAGTGCGGGGTATGGCACGAAGCTGCTGGATTCTGAAATCGATCAGATGCTGCAGGCGCTCGCGCTCATCCTGCCGCCCTTGCTGGTATGCGCCGGAGTCTGTGATCAACT
>Ga0255147_1000052_pt1 | contig 58891 bp, 78 predicted proteins | sample Atl_Miss_RepA_8h_FD_183034 | JGI IMG/M metagenome (GOLD analysis project Ga0255147, IMG submission 183034) | Freshwater microbial communities from Altamaha River, Georgia, United States - Atl_Miss_RepA_8h | ecosystem: Environmental > Aquatic > Freshwater > River | place: USA: Georgia | collected... | reverse complement strand
AAGCGATTGAAGCGGTTATCAAAGAGGACGGGATTGATAGTGCAGTTGAGTGGATCGCTGGTGTGGTGGATGAAAAGCACAGTCGCATTGAGACGCTGGAAGCGGCGCTGCAATCGTTGCTTGATGTTCAGAACGGGCCACCTTTGATTAAATACGCTGATGAATGGGGGTCTGCTGTTGAAGCCGCACGCGCTGCGCTGGAGGGGAAAGATGGATGATCTTGTGAAGCGACTGCGTAAAGATGCTCTCTCGCAAGAACAACTGTGGACGCTGCGTGATGCCGCCGCCGACCGCATTGAGAAACTGGAGAGTCTGTTCCCTGCAATCCTCGAATACTTAGAGGATCAAGCTGATGTGGTTGATGGCGACAACGGCATACCTGCGCCTAATAGGGCGATGGCGCTTCTGGTCTGGACGAAGCACGCACTGGAGGGGAAATGAACGACAAAGGTTATTTCCCGTTCCATTTGCGCCAACAGGTAGGGTTCATTGACGAAACAGGCAAGACCTATGGCCAGTTGAGCGTGATCCGCTACATCAAGAGCGATGGGGCTGGTCGGCGCAAGAGTGCGATGTTTGAATGTGTCTGCACTTGCGGAGAGATTTGCGTCTTGAAAGGACAGCATCTCCGTAATGGGTCTAAAACTATGTGCCTAAAATGTTATGACATGTCTCTCGGACGAACCGGAAAGAAAGATGCTTTATGATTACGAGATTGATATGCATGACGATAATCAGAGCAAGGATCGTGATCATTGTGCTGGGGATGATCGGAGCGTTGTTCGGATGCTCCAAGAAACTGGGATGATGGCGGAGGGTTGAACTATGATAAAAATTGCGAAAGACTATCTCGCTTCTGTGCGTGGCAAGGCGATAGTCACATGGTGGGCGGAATGGGCGACGATGGTCGTTGCGGTCAGTTTTGCGGTGTTCATGGTCCTGTTCTCGGCGGTGCTTGGAGTGGGGTTGGCGGCTGCTATTTTCATGTGAGATGGTGCATGTGCACATAGGTTCTGTTTTCTTTTTCCATGGTCAGTGGCGGAATGTGAAACGAAAGCGCGAACAAAAACAATAATAAACTCGTTTTCTGGAACATTTTCCATTTCCATTCCTCTCCTGAATTCCACTCACTCTGGAGGAAAAAGAAAGAGAGAAAGTAATAGAAGGAAGGTTCGTGAAATTGCTCTAGCGAGTGGAAATGGAAAATGCGTGAGACGACACATCTGAAGAAATGGATCCGGCAGAATTGGGTTGGTTGGATTGAGTCATATGAACCTCGGCTCGGTTCGAACATGGGCATACCGGACATACAGATTATCGTTGGTCGGAGAATAATTCCGATTGAGCTTAAAGTTGCTGATTTGAAGGATGGCATCCTGTATCCGTCAGAGATCAGACCTCCTCAGATAAACTGGCACCGCAGGCTGGCGGAGTTTGATGTTCCCTCTGTATTCCTTTTTGGGGTTGGTCAGGGGACAGTTCCTGAGCATTTGTTTGCTGCTCCGGGTGACGGAATCAAGCATTGGTCTGCTGGTTTTGAGATAGAGAATCTGGCAGAGATCTCGGTCAATCCGAAACAATTCACCAGCTCGCTCTCGTCGTACATTGCTAGGCTCGAGGAGATCTGCCGATTGAGAAGCAAATAGGTTTGCTTTCTCGGTGTGATGGGAGGATAATCTCTCATCACATCGTTGCATCAGGAGTTGGCAGTGGGTCGCCTTCCCAAAGCACAATCGAGTGGATACACCAGCAAGAACGTAGATCTGGAAGTTTTCCGTCACATTCTATGGCGGATGTCGAATGGCGAATCTCTGACGCGCATTTGCAAAGAGGAAGATCAGCCGGACTATGGTGTGTTCATAAACTGGGCGCAGAGCTCCGAAGATCTCTATCAAGAGTACGCGCGAGCTCGGCAGATTCAGTCAGATTACTTCGCTGATCAAACCATCGAGATCGCCGACACCGAGACCGACAACCATCGTGCGCGCAACCGCATGGACGCTCGGCGTTGGCATGCGTCCAAGATCGCACCGCGCAAGTACGGTGATAGGGTCGTTCAGGAGCACACCGGCCATGGCGGCGGACCGATCGCGATCGCCTCGCTCAACCTCAAAGGTCTGAACGACGATGAGCTATTGGCCATGCAGAAGATGCTGACCAAGGCAGTTGACGCCGAATGAATGCGCCCCTGAGCCCAGCGGTCATGCTCGACATGATCAAACGGGAGCGCGAAAGGCGATTGGCCTCGGCGTCATTGTACGAGTTCGTCAAACAATCTTGGCATGTGGTCGAGCCGGGAATTAACTTCATACCGTCTTGGCACATCGAGGAAATCTGCGAGCATCTTGAGGCAGTGACAGCGGGCGACATCCGCAGGCTGCTAATCAACATCCCACCTCGCCATTCCAAATCGACCATTGTGAGCGTGATGTGGCCGATGTGGGAATGGCTGGCCAACCCTCAGCACAAGTATCTTTGTGCCTCTTATTCCTCGAACCTCTCGATCCGAGACAATCTCAAAGCTCGTCGATTGGTCCAGTCGCCTTGGTATCAGGAGCGTTGGGGGCATCTGTTCGCCTTGGCAGGCGACCAGAACGCAAAGCAGCGGTTCGAGAATGACAAGACAGGCTACCGTATCGCAACCTCTGTGGGTGGTACGGCGACGGGCGAAGGCGGCTCGCGCCTGATCCTCGACGACCCGCATTCGGCGCAAGAGGCACAGTCTGACGTAATGCGCGAGTCGGCCATTGAATGGTTCAACATGGTCTGGTCGACCCGTCTCAACGACCCCAAGAAGGATGCAATGGTCACCGTCATGCAGAGGTTGCATGAACGAGACGTCAGCGGTCTGATCCTGAACGAGATCGGGGGATGGGAGCACATCTGCATTCCGGCAGAGTGGGATGGCGTCAAGCGCAAGACTGTCCTCGGCCCGTACGATCCTCGAGAGACCAAGGGCGAGCTGATCTGCCCAGACCGTTTCGGCGAGCAAGAGATCGCCAGCCTGAAGCAATCGCTCGGAGCCTATGGCACAGCCGGGCAGCTGCAGCAAGATCCCACGCCAGCCGAAGGCGGCATCCTCAAGACCAAGTTCTTCAACCTTTGGCCATCGGAGAAGGGTCTCCCTCCGTTTGAGTACATTCTGCAGTCGTACGATTGCGCATTCACCGAGAAGACAACGGGCGACCCGACAGCTTGCACAGTCTGGGCAATCTTCACCCATGATGGTGAGCGCAACGCAATGCTAATTGACGCATGGGACGAGCATCTGTCCTATCCCGAGCTGCGCAAACGGGCGATCAACGACTGGCAGACCGAATATGGCGGAATGACCAAGCAATCCCCGCACAACCGCGCGCGGCGCCCTGACCGCATCTTGGTCGAGGCCAAAGCCTCTGGTCAATCGCTTATTCAAGATCTGCGTCTGGCCAAAGTGCCAGTGGTCGCCTACAATCCCGGAGCCGCTGACAAAATATCGCGCGCTCATCAAGCTGCTCCCACTCTGGAATTGGGGTTGCTTTGGATCCCAGAGTCAGGCAAGAATAGAGGGCTGCCAGTAAGTTGGGCCGATGCTTTCATGAAGCAATTGACCAAGTTCCCGGTCGCAGATCACGACGACTATGTTGACACATTCACACAGGCGGTGATCTATCTGAAGAACGACGGTTGGTTTGAGCTTCCGAAGGCGAGGGACATCGATGAGCCCAAGCAACCAAAGCGAGAGCGGATCAACCCCTATGCGGCGTGAGACCAATCATGGAGCTGATGCTTTGGAACACGGTTCTTTCTTTGGTGGTTGGTCTGCTTGGGTTCTTCTTGCGAGAGAAGACAAATGAGCTTCATCGCCTCGGCATCCTCCTCAATCGCACCAGAGAAGAGATCGCCAAGGAATATGTGACCAAAGTCGATGTCCACAACGACATCAATCGCGTGCTGGATCGGTTGGATCGACTAGACAACAAGCTCGACGCTTTCATCAAGGAGCATCGCAATGCCTAAGAAAGCAAAGCCAGCACCGAAACCGATCTGGGACAAGAAGCGTCCGGCATCTCTGGGCAAACCCTCCAAGCTCTCTGACTCCGCAAAGGCCAGTGCCAAAGCTGCGGCCAAAGCTGCGGGTCGCCCCTATCCGAACCTCGTCGACAACATGCGCGCAGCCCGGAGCAAATGATGGTCCAGCGAGTCGACAAAAGCGCAATGGCCTGCAACAAGCCAAAGCGCACCCCGAGCCACCCGACCAAGTCGCACATCGTCAAAGCCTGCACCAATGGCTCTGAGAAGATCATCCGGTTCGGCGAGCAAGGAGCCAAGACTGCTGGCAAGCCCAAGTCCGGCGAGTCCGACCGCATGAAGACCAAGCGCGCCTCGTTCAAGGCTCGTCATTCAAAGAACATTGCCAAAGGTCCGTCGTCCGCAGCATACTGGGCTGACAAAGTGAAGTGGTAAGCCATGGCCGATGACAAATCCTCCCTGACCGATCGTCTGCTCGCCTACGCCGAAAAGGCGACCAAGTCTGTCTCCGACGCTTGGGACAAGACGATGGGGATGCCGGAGGAGATCGCCAAGCAGACTTACGACTACGTCATCTCGAAAGGCGGCAGCGAGGAAGATGCACAGCGCATCGCAGATCGTCTAGCTGCCAAGGCTGGCCGCACCACTGGGCTGATCGATCTGCTGGTCCCGCAATCGCCCGCAGACGTTGCGCTGATGGCTGCGGGTCCGCTCGGTCCGGCGACGAAGATGGGCAAGGCTGCGTTGGGCACTGGCGCTGCGCTCACCGTCATGGATCCGACGGAGGCGGAAGCTAGTCCTCTGACCAAGATTCAAAATGTTTTCTATCGTGGCATCCCGAGATTGCGCAAGCAGCTTGACGACCAAGTCTCCGGGCTGCACGTGAAAGAGCGAAACGAAGGGGATGTTTTTATTGCACCCAACAACACAAAAGATTATGCATGGGCTTCAAACAATCCTGATGTTGCGAACACATACACTCAGTTCGGTGGCACAGTTATACCTTTGAAGACAGTAAAAGACCCAGATGTCGTCCTAGATGCAGAAGGACAATACTGGAACGATTTCTTTTACAAAGACAAAGTCCGCAACAGGGGATATCGGAACCCTGCCTATTTCTCTGCTTTAGAGGATCCTGATGTAAAATCCATTTTGATAAAGAACATCATCGATCCTGGAGCATTGATGACAGACCCTTTGGTAAAGTCACTGGCAAGAGCAAGACAGGGCAAGCCAAGAAATTCAAATGTCGATGATTTGTTTGTTGCCGACAACCTCCTGATCAAAGATCCGGAGGTGGTGCGCTATCTGTACACAGGCGAGACGCCGAAGTTCGCCGAAGGCGGCGAAGTGCAAGGTTACGCAAAAGGCGGCGGTCCTGTGACCGACGAGCAGATCCGTGGCTTGTACCGCAACTACTTCGAACGCGACCCCGAGAGCCAAGCAGCCATCGACTATTGGCGCGACACTGCCAATCAAGGCGGTCTGACTCTCAGCGACATTGGCCAGCAGTTCGCGACAAGCGAAGAAGGCCAGCAGAAGTACGCAATGCTCGACAAGCTGCTGGGCAATCGCGCGCAACCGGAAGATCAGAATGTGACGGTGGTCGAGCAGACCAACGCTCCTGATCGCTGGCAGACGTATTGGGGCTACAAGCCAACCCAGCAAGACTACACGATGATGCTGCGCGCAGGCTTGGGCGAGTACGGCACACCCCAGAGCTACGATCAGTACCGCGCCATCTACGAAGCCATCGGCAATCGCGCTGCCGCCAACACCATCGCTCCGTACTATGTCCGTGGTAGCCAGACGCTCGCCGGGCAGATCACCCCGAGTCAGGTCGAAGGCGCATTTGCGACGAGCCGGATCAACTCGTTGATCAACAGCGATGATCCGCAAAAGATTGAATCGTTGTACCTCGCCCAGAAAGCCCTCGAAGATTATTTCATGGAGGGCAAGAACCGAGTGCTGACCACCCAGACCGACTGGCGTGGCTTCCAGCAGGGTCAGCCCTCACCCGGCACAGGATTCACCAATGCATTGGTCCCGGGAGGTGAAGACCTTTCGATCTACAATCGGTTCTACGATGCGCGCAACAACCCCGATCTGACGCAGAAGCTCTCGCAGCTCCAGAACCAACGCAATGCTCTTTGGACTCCGCCGGTTCCGCCCTCTCGGCCGACCGAGCAGGAGTTCGCCGACTACGCAAAGTCTCAGCAGCCTGACGTCGATCCGATGACCGCCTATCAGACATTCGCCCTCGGCGATCCGATGACGGGCAATCCGTTTGACACCAACTGGTTCTCTGGACCGACTGCGACAACCTCTTTCGAGCAGCAGGCAGCTGATGAGCGCGCGCAAGCTCTCAACAACTCTCTGATGCAGCAGACGCCGACGACCGTTCCCGACACCTACAATCCCAACTACACGCTGTTCTCCGACGCCAACCAGTTTTACGGCTCGCAGTCCTCGTTGCCGACTCTGGCGGTGAGCAATGTCGGGTTGAACAATGACTATGGCATGTTCTCGTCGCCCGGTTCGCTCGGCGAAGGTGCCAGTGGCCTGACGTCATTCAGCCCCAGCCTCTCGGACTATTCGAGCAGCTGGGGTTCGATGGGCTACTCGCCGATGTCCTGGGACTACGCCAAAGGCGGCGAAGTCAAATTCAAGCCAATGTTCGAGGGCGACAGCGAAAAGCTCCAGGAGCGAGCGCGCGAACTCGCTCGCGAGGCCTACAGCCGTGGTCCTGCATCGATGGGGCGCGAGAAGGCGCAGGAGTGGGAGGCTCTGGCGCGGAAGTACAATCTCCCGCTCACCGTCGGGCCATTCACGACCTACGAGGATCAATACTCTGACGCTCTGAGCAACTGGCAGCGCAACGTCTCCCCGAAACAGCGCGAGCAGTCGTTCGACAAGGGTGGTCCGGTGATGCCTTCCTATGATCCCATGGGGTCATTCACCGGCATGGATTCTATCGAGTCCTCGCCTTATCCGCGCGAGGAACTTGAGGCGCGACTCGACCCTGCGACGCAGGCGATGATCGATCTGCAAGGTGTCATGATCCCGAATCGCGCGGTCGACATCAAGCAGGACGATCTCGGCTATTACCCGGTCGACGCCGAAGGCAATCGGATGAAATGGGGCATGCGTCCTGCGCTGTTCCCTCTGACGATGGACGAAGGCAACCTCCGCCTCGCCATGCCATACATCCCCGAGATGGTCGGCAACATCTTGGGCGGCGTCGCTGCACCAGTGAAGGGCACAGGTGTCGCGTTGGGTGCAGGACCGATCCGTCGTGGCGAGAAGACGCTAACAGATCTGGTTGACACGTACGGTGTCAAGAAGCCCGGAGGCAATTGGACACAACCAGACCTCGATCGATCTGTTTGGGCTCTTCATCAATTAAATGAAGGAGCAGACATTGGAGAAAAATCTGCTGATTCAGTTGGAAAATGGATCGACACAAAGCTGAAAAGCTACATCAAAAACCAGATGGGCACAGTTGCTGATCCTTTGATCGATGTTGCTGAAGTCAGCGGTCGTTTGCATATTCCTAGCGATCAAATAATCGATCGGGCTAATGCGATTCCTGAATATCGTCCATTTGCTCTTAATCCTAATGACAAGTGGACTCCGACGGCAGGCGGAGGGTTTAGCTACAATCCTAATCTCATCGGCGAGACGGACTTGAGTCGCGCATGGGAAAAAGCAACACAAGCATCCATTGCTCGCTCATTGAAAGCAGATTGGGCAGACGAGGCTCTTGAGAAAAAAGGACTTGAAGCACTAATTGGAGCTCCCGACGACACTCAGATAAACGTCCCTCGTCACATATCAAGCAACCCTGCTCTCGGGTTCGGCCATCTTGTCGACGAGCTTCGCAATGCTACGTTGCCAAACTCGAACCTGCCAGACCGGCTGAAGATCGACCCTGCCAAACTCGAGAAATTCTCGATGTCGCAGGCGGTCGAGCATGTCGCGAAGATCAACGAATGGCGCGAGGCACAGCGAGCGAAAGCCAAGATCGAAGCTTCTCGCAATGCGGCGACCGTCCCGTTCAAACAATACGACGTTGTTCCGGAAACGAACTACCCCAACGAGAGAGGTCTCGGCTGGGTCCAAATAAAACCAACTGGCAATAAAGACGAACTCGAAAAGGCTCTAAAGTACGAAGGCGACACGATGGGCCATTGTGTCGGCGGTGGCTCGTATTGCCCACAGGTTGAGGCAGGCAAAACCGAAATCTACTCGTTGCGTGACAGCAAAGGCGAGCCGCATGTCACGATTGAAGTTAAACGTATAAAAAATATTGACACAGGAAAATCCGACATTGATATTATGGAAGAAGATCTTCCTTACACCATGCTAAAAAATTTGACAAAAAAAGCGCATGATCGTGCCATCCAAAGGGTTGTTGATGAAAGGATGGACGAATACACGGATCTAGCCTACAGGAAAATTAAAAGTAAATATCCAAACATTGACGAGGAATCGGAAGATTTTTACTTTAAAATGCAGGATGCGACTGCAGACCTCGCACAGAAGCAAGCTCCGAGGGAGCGTGAGTTCCATAATTATTTTTATGAAGAGAGCCAAGCGGGCATGAGGGAAGAACTTGACAAAATAAGGCAGGCTGGCGGCGAAATCGTAACAATTAATCAGATTAAAGGCAAAGGCAACGCAAAGCCTGTTGACGAATACATCCCGTTCGTTCAAGATTTTATTAAGTCAAGGAACTGGTACGACGTAGGTGAGCTCCGGAATGCAGACATGGTCAAAGTTTTCGAGGGACAAAGGCTCCCCGGTTCTGCGGAAAAGATCCCACCGGGTTATTACACATTGAACGATCTAGCAAAGCTGGCTGCGGAAAAGGGCGTTCCTGAATCAAACATTCAAGCCTGGATCAAAGTGCTACGCAATCAGTAGTCGAAGTTCTAAGGAATCACCATGGCCGACGAATTCGAAAAAGACGACGAAGCTGGCGAAGTGATTCGTCTTGAGGAAGAAACTCTCGAGGTCGAAGACACCGAGGATGGCGGCGCTGTGATCCGCCTTCAGAACGACGAAGACGAGCAGCGCCATCTCGAACATTTCGCCAACATCGTCGATGAAGTCGATCAGGCAGCTCTGACCGACATCGTCTCGGACTTGCTTGACAAGATCAGCAAGGACAAAGAGGCTCGCGAAAAGCGTGATAAGCTCTACGAAGAAGGGCTCCGTCGCACTGGCCTCGGCGATGACGCACCCGGTGGCGCGCAATTCACTGGTGCCAACAAGGTCGTTCACCCGCTGCTCGTCGAATCTTGCGTGGACTTCTCGGCGAGGTTCATGAAAGAGGCTTTCCCGCCCACGGGTCCGGTGAAAAGCAAGATCCTCGGCGAGCAGGATCGCGAGAAGGTTGCCAAGGCAGAACGCAAAGCTGCCTTCATGAATTGGCAGACGACCGAGCAGATGGTCGAGTTCCGCTCTGAATTGGAGCAGCTGAGCACACAGCTCCCGCTCGGTGGTGGCCAGTACCTCAAATTCATGTGGTCGAGCCAGTATCGTCGCCCGATGTCTGAGTTCGTGCCCATCGACGACATATATCTTCCATTTGCAGCGACAAATTTCTACACTGCAGAGCGGAAAACGCACGTCCAGTACATCACGAAAATGGAATATCAGCGTCGAGTGACGTCTGGAATGTACCGTGATGTTGATGTCGGGGTGCCTGAAGAGCCGGATTTCAGCCAATCGACCAAAGCCAACGACAAAATCGAAGGCAGGCAGGACAATTCCTACAACGAAGATGGTCTGCGGACCATTTTCGAGGTCTATACGCGCCTCGATTTTGAAGATGGACCCGAGCCATACATCATTTCCATCGACAAAACCAGCGGAAAAGCTCTCAGTCTCTACAGAAACTGGGAACCCGACGACGAGCAGCGCAAAGAACTCGACTGGATCGTCGAATTTCCGTTCGTTCCGTGGCGCGGAGCATACCCGATCGGCCTGACGCACATGATCGGTGGCCTGAGTGGTGCTGCCACTGGGGCTTTGCGCGCTCTGCTTGACTCGGCGCACATCCAGAATGTCCCGACGCTTTTGAAATTGAAGGGCGGACCCGGCGGACAGACGCTGAATGTCCAGCCGACGGAGGTTGTCGAGATTGAAGGCGGCGCATTGGTCGACGATGTCCGCAAAATCGCGATGCCGTTGCCCTTCAACGGCCCGAGTCCGACACTTTTCAGCCTGCTTGGGTTCCTCGTCGAAGCAGGCAAGGGCGTTGTTCAGACTTCTTTCGAGAAACTGTCTGATGCGAACCCTAATCAGCCTGTCGGCACCACAATGGCGCTCATCGAGCAGGGAATGGTCGTGTTCAGCTCGATCCATTCGCGTCTGCACAACTCGATGGCGCGCTGCTTCAAGATCCTGCACCGGATCAACTCGGCATATCTGACCGAGGAAGACATTGAAGCCAACTACGCTGGCCTCGAGATCGACCCGTCCGACTTTGATGGTCCGATGGACGTGATCCCGGTCAGCGATCCGCAGATTTTCAGCGACACACAGCGGTTCGTCCAGACGCAGGCACTCATGCAGCGCGCTGCGATGCTCCCGCAGATGTATGATCAGCGGAAAGTCGAAGAGCGGTTCCTGCGTGACATGAAGATTCCTCAGAACGAGGTTCTTCAGCCGAAACCTGGATCCGAAGACATGGATCCGGTCTCTGAGAACGTCGCAGCGTCGATGGGTCGCCCGATTTACGTCCTGCCGAAACAGGATCACATCGCGCACCTTCAGACGCACATGGCGTTCTTGAAGTCGCCGCTGTTCGGCAGCAATCCTGCGATCATGAAGCAGTACATCTATCCGATGGCGATTCATCTGCGGGATCACCTGCTGAATTACTATCTGGTTGAGGCGCACAATGCGGTTGACATGGCGCAGCGTGACGAATTGATCCAATCTGAAGCCAACGAGCAGGTTCAGGTGATCATGAAAGTGCAACAGTTCATCGAGCAGCAGCTCGGGGCTTTTGCGCAGGAGCTCGCGCAGATCGATCAGGCGGCGCAGCAATTCAAGCCGCAGCCTCCGATGCCTCCCGACAACTCAATGCAGATCGCCCAGATCAACGCTGGCATTCAGCAGCAGGCTCTTCAGCAGCGCGCACAGGCGGACGCCCAGCGCATTCAGCTCGAACAGCAGAAGCTCGCTCAGTCCCAGCAGTCGGATCAAATGGCTATGGCAGAGAAGGAGCGTGCGCGTCAACTGGAATTGGAGCGCGAGCGTATCCGTCAGGCGGCAGAGGATCAGCGCACAGCGGCAGACCTCGCAATCCGCGAGCGCATGAACACAGCCGACAATCAAACGGCCATGGATCTCGCCAAGTTGGAAATGCTGTCTGGCGAGAAGTTTTCTGTGAGCACCGGCACAGGCATCAATCCCGGCGCTAGGTAAGGAGTTATAAAATGAGTGACAAGCCCACGACTGGCACTGTTTCTCTCGACAATGCCGCTGTAAAGCAGAAGCACCGCATGGCTGCGGGTCTCAAGGTTGACGGCCAGACGCTTCCGGGTTCTGGCGCGCCCAAAGACACGAAGACCAAAGCGTGAATTTCGAAACACAACTTCTGGCTCAACTCAAAGCCAAGCAGCAAGAGTTTGCTCTTGGCGCTTTGAGTCGGCCGCAAGAGCGCGATGCTTTCGAGTACGGGTATCGCGTTGGCGTCGTAGCAGGCTACGAGGCAGCAATCAACGTACTTTTGCAACTTCTGGATGAGGAGCAGTATGGAGACAAAGACCTCTGAGAACGCCATTGCGGAAGCCTTTCCGCCGGTTGATCCCGGCGTCCGGCCTTTCGGTAGCCGCGTTCTGGTGCAGATTCGCACACCCAAGCGGGTGTCAAAAGGTGGCATTATCCTCGCTGAGGACACCCGAGACACCGAGAAGTGGAACACGCAGGTCGCTAAGGTGATCTCGCTCGGTCCGCTGGCATTCAAAAATCGTGACACGATGCAGGCGTGGCCGGAAGGCGATTGGTGCCATCCGGGCGATTTCGTCCGTGTTCCGAAATACGGCGGCGACCGCTGGGAGGTTCCTGTCACCCGCGATGACAATGCGATGTTCGTAATCTTCAACGACCTCGACATCATTGGTGACGTGACCGGCGACCCGCTTGCTGTAAAAGCATTCATCTGATAGGAGATGAACAATGGCTGACGTTTTGAAAGAAGACGATGAAGTCGATGTGAAGGGCAAGGAAGAAGAACTTGTCATTGTCGAAGAAGATCCGGCAAAAGCTGCTGCTCCTGAAACCGAGGATGACTCCGAGGATGAAGATGAGCGTGTGGTCCAAAAAGCAGACGATGCTGACGAGGCTGAACGCGAAGCTATCCGCGAGCGTCGTCGTCAGGAAAAGCAGGAGCGGAAAGAGCGTCGAGAAAAAGCAATTACTCGAGACAAGCTCGAACTAGATTTCCTGCGCAAACGGAATGACGAACTTGAGCGGCGACTGACCGCTCAGGAGCAGAGATCCCAGCAGTTTGACATCAACCAGATTGATGCTCAGATAGAAAAAGCTAAACGTGATGCCGAGCTCGCCGAGCGAGTCATCGCTAAGGCGATTGAGTCTGGCAATGGGGCGGACGTCGCTCAGGCGTTGCGCTATCGCGATCAGGCGATCTCGATGGCCAATCAGCTTGCAGCTCAGAAGCAGCAGGCTGCCAAACAGGCTGTCCCTGCTCCGAAGGTCGACGACCTGACGATGCACTACGCTCGCGAGTTCATCAACGAGAATCCTTGGTACGATCCGCAGGGTCGTGACGAAGATTCCGCCATCGTCCTCGCGATCGATCAAGCTCTGGCCAAAGACGGGTTCAACCCCCAGACGGAAGACTACTGGGACGAGCTCCGTTCTCGCGCTGCACGCCGACTTCCCGAAAGGTTCGGTCAGCCGTCCAAGCCAGCAGCCAAGGTCGAAAAAGAGCGTCAGCCGCGCGGCGGTCCGGCAGTGGGCTCTGGTAAAGAGCATGCGCCTGCGACCACCCGCAAGGAAATCTTCATTAGCCCTGAAAGAAAGCAGGCGCTGATCGAAGCAGGTGTTTGGGATGACCCGGTTCTGCGTATGAAGTACGTCAAACGCTACGCCGAGTACGACCGAATGAACAAGCAATAAAAGGACTTTCCTTTTAGCGCTAAACCGGAAATAATCAACTCAATCGCTGCAAGGAGCGAGACATGACTGACGAACGATTCAAGAAATCCGCTGGTGAGAATCGCGCTAACCGTGCGATGGCCGATAGGGCTGTCACTGAGAACCGCGAGATCTCCGACGATGAGCGGGTTGCAATGTTCCGTCAACAATTCTTCCAGTCCTCTCTTCCGGACTTGCCACAGATCCCAGGCTGGCACTGCTGCTGGCTCACTACGACTAATCCTCGAGATTCCATCCAGATGAGAATTCGTCTGGGCTACGAACCCGTCAAGCCGGAAGACGTTCCCGGCTGGGAATATGCCACCATCAAAACTGGTGATTGGCAGGGGTTCATCGGGGTGAACGAGATGCTTGCTTTCAAGCTCCCCCTCTCACTGTACGAAAAGTACATGCGCGAAGCTCATCACGACGCGCCGATGCGGGAAGAGGAAAAGCTCACCGATACGGCAGAGTTCCTCGAGCAACAGGCTAGGGCATCCAAGTCGAAGTTGACAATGGGCGATGGCAACATGGAGATTGGGCAGCAACGGGAGCCGATCTTTGATCTCTCCTAACGCAACCCCTAAACCCAATAGGAGCAACTATGTCTTCGACTAGCGCGCCCTTTGGCTTCCGTCCGTCGTACCACAACAGTGGCCAGATGCGGCCGAAAGCCTATACGATCGCTTCGACCTATGCTGCTAGCATTTTCTCGGGCGACCCTGTAAAGCTCACCGACAACGGCGTTATTCAGCTTGGCACCTCCGATGGCACCCGCTCGGGCACCGTCGATGGCGTTGCGCTGCTTGGCATCTTCGCCGGTGTGCAGTATCTTGACTCCTCCGGCAAGCCCACCATTTCGCCTTACTGGCCGGGTGGCACGACCGGAACGCAGATCGTTGCTTGGGTCTATGACGACCCGGAAACGCTCTTCGACGTCCAGTACAACAATCCCGGCACTGCTGGCACCGACTCGGTTCAGTCCGCTGTCGGCGAGGAGTGCGACTGGGTTGTTGCCTCTCCGGGTGGTTCGACTTCTACGGGTCTGTCGAACACGCTCCTGTCTGCGATTCAGGCGACTTCTGGCCAGTTCCAGATCACCGGCTTCGCTTACAACATCAATGACTCGCTCACCGACGCCTATGTGGTTGTGACCGTTCGTATCAACGAGCACCACTACAAGGCTGCTGTCAACTCTGTCTAAGGGAGGCTCTGAGCTATGGCTACTCCTATGCGTAGTACCGACTTCCGGTCGGTCGTTGAGCCCATCCTGAACGAAGTGTTCGATGGTGTCTATGAGCAGCGCGCTGACGAATGGAAGATGGTCTTCCGTGAGCAGAAGGGCATTCAGCGCAACTACCACGAAGAGCCTGTCCTGTACGGGTTCGGTGCGGCGCCGGAACTCCCCGATGGCATGGCGGTCAGCTACCAGTCTGGTGGCGTGCTGTTCCTGCAGCGTTATCTCTACAAGGTCTACGGTCTTGCGTTCGCGCTGACCAAGGTCCTCGTGGAAGACGGCGACCACATTCGTATCGGCCAGACCTACGCGAAGCACCTCGCGCAGTCCCTGATCGAAACGAAGGAGACCCTCTCCGCCAACGTCCTGAACCGCGCTTTCAACAGCGCGTACACGGGCGGCGACGGTGTGTCTCTGATCAACACAGCGCACCCGATTGTCAACGGTACGTTCAGCAACCAGCTGAACACTGCCGCTGCGCTTTCGCAGACGTCGCTTGAGCAGCTGCTCATTCAGATCCGCAACGCTGTTGACAACAACGGCAAGCGTATCCGTCTGACGCCGACTCAGATCGTGACTGGTCCGTCGAACGTGTTCCAGGCTGAAGTGCTCCTCAAGAGCGTTCTGCGTACGGGCACCGCTGACAACGACATCAACCCCATCAAGTCGATGGGCCTGCTGTCGAAGGGTCAGGCCAACCTTTCCCGTATCACGTCGACCACCGCTTGGTGGGTGCAGACGGATGCGCCGGAAGGTATGAAGCTGATGATGCGTCGTGGTCTTGAAAAGTCCATGGAAGGTGACTTCGAAACCGACTCCATGCGCTACAAGGCTACGGAGCGTTACACCGTTGGCTGGACGGATCCGCGCGGCCTGTACGGCACCGCTGGCGTCTGAGCCACTTCCCCCGCCCACTGGTTGCGTCCCCCTGAGTGGGCGGGGGAATCCGGGTTCTCCCGGTGCAGCAGACAGTCCCGGCTGACGACATGCAGACTGTTGCACTTATCTCGCATGTGAGGAACTCAAAATGGCTTCTACTACTTTCTCCGGTCCCGTCACCTCGACGAATGGTTTCATTGGCGCGCTCACTGGCAACGTCACTGGCAACATCACTGGCAACATCGTTGGCGACGTTCAGGCTTCCGTTCAGTCGCTGTCCGGCGCTGGCGCTGTGAACCTGACCGACATGTTCACGTCGCTGACCACGACGGGCGCTGCGCAGGCTCTTACGCTCGCCAATGGCACCGCTGGCCAGATCAAGATCATCAGCCACGTCGTTGATGGCGGCTCTGCGGTCCTGACGCCGACCACCAAGATTGGTTTCACGACCATCACCTTCACGAACGTCGGTGATTCTGCGACCCTGATTTACACGGCGGCTGGCTGGGCGATCATTGGTATCAGCGGCGCTGTGGCTGCCTAATAGGAGGCCACAATGGCGGATACCGTCTCTTCCCAGACGATTCTTGACGGTGAGCGTCTGTTCATCGGCAAGTTCACCAACATTTCGGACGGTACTGGCGAAACGGCTGTCGTAAAGATTGACGTTTCGACCCTCAGCCCGAATGCCAATGGCAATGCCTGCAATGGCGTCAAGATCAACAAGATCTGGTCCACCACCCACGGGATGGAGGTCCGGATCCTTTTTGATGCGACGACCGATACGTTTGCTTGGATGATCCCGCAAAACACGAACTATCTAATGGATTTTTCGACGTTTGGCGGCATCCCGAGCAATGCGGGAGCAGGCGTAACCGGCGACGTTCTGTTTACGACGTCCGACGCTTCGGCTGGCGACATGTACACGATCGTCATTGAAGCAATCAAGACTTACGCCAGTTCGTGAAGGTGATCCATGACCAAGTTTAAATACGTCAAGGAATTTGACTTTACGCCTGCTGGCAAGCCAATCGGCATGTGCTGGGGTGGCAAAGTCATGAAAAAGGCGGAAGGCGGTTTGGCTGCTGGCAATCCGCCCATGAAGAACGAGAGCAAGAACTTCGCCAAGGCGAAAGTCATGAAGAGTGCGATGGACAACAACAAAGGTCCGTCTGCTCCTCCGGGCATGATCGCTGACCGTAGCAAGCTCGGGATTCGCGGCAACAAGAATCCGGGAATGCGCAAGGGTGTTCCGGTCGCCCCGGCGACTCCCATGATCTCGCCGATGAAAAAGGGCGGGATGGCCGAAAAGAAAATCGGCAAGGTTATGGGCGAATACAAGGCAGGAGAGCTTCACTCCGGCAGCAAAAGCGGTCCGGTCGTGAAGAACAAAAAGCAGGCTCTCGCCATTGCTCTTTCTGAAGCTCGCAACGCCAAGAAGAAATAACTTTTTCTTGCTGTGCGCGTAGAACATAATAGGTTGGCGGGTTTGCTGAAACAGCAGCCACTCTGAATCGCAAGAGGATGGCATGGCTTTTTCTGGCAACGTGAGCGGAACGACGTTTAATGCTCTGAAGGTCGTTGACCACGCCTTCAGGCGTTGTCGGTTGCCAGCACAAGCAATAACCTCCGAAATGCACAGTTATGCGCTCGATTCGCTTTATCTCATGCTCTCCGAGATGGCGAACATTAAGACGCCAAGCTGGTGCATCGAGAAGGTTATCCTTCCGATGTATGAGAACCAGCCTATTGTCACTTTGCCTGCGGGAACGGTCGAAGTTCTCAATCTGAATTACCGTGTCCTGCAGCCTGTGACCGGAGCAACCACAACAACGTCAACGTCTTACACGGTAAGTTTCACAACGAGCACCGTCGTCGACACCGTCGGGATCAAATGGTCTGCGGCCGCGGTGCCTGTTACTTTCCAAGTCAGCACGAACGGCTCTGTGTGGGTGACGGTTGGTTCTTCTTCGGAGACCGCTTCTGCTGGCGAGATTACTTGGACAGATATTTCTGCGGCGACCGCCTACGCTTACTTCCGGATAACTTCGACCAGCCCGATGTCTTATTCGGTAATAACGCTTGGCAACATGCCGCAAGAGATCCCGCTCGGTGCATTGAACCGAGACGCCTATGTTCAGCAAAGCAACAAGGTGTTCCCCGGCAGACCGAGCAATTACTGGTTCCAGAGGGACATCCCTGATCCGGTCGTAAATATCTGGCCTGCGCCTTTCTCTGCTGCTGAACAGGCGCAGTTGATCCTTTGGCGTCATCGTCAGATCATGGACACCGAGAATCTTCAGCAGGAAGTCGAAGTCCCGCAGCGTTGGATTGAAGCCATCGTCAATGGATTGGCTGCTCGAATGGCTGCGGAAACTCCGTCCGTCGACCTTCAGCTGATCCCGGTTCTTGAGCAGCGTGCTTCGATCAGCATGCAGCGAGCGTGGGACGGTGACAATGACGGCTCGCCGATCCAAATAAACCCTGGAATTGGAGCATATACCAAATGAGCGGGCGATTTCTCGACGTTCGAGGACAGCCGACTTTTGGTATCGGGATTTGCGCCCGATGCTCGCGCAAATTTCTGCTTGCAGAGCTCCGCTCTGACCCAAACTATCCGAATCTGATGGTTTGCGAGGCAGACACCGACGATTATGACCCCTATCGGCTCGCTCCGAGAGCTCCGGATCAGATCGTTCTTCCTTTTAATCGCCCCGATACGCCGATAAACACGCACCCTGCAGGCTTGATCCAAGAGCAGGGTGACGAGTTTATCATAACCGAAGATGGCGACAGCTATCTGGAGCTGTGATTCATGGTTGAAGTCCCTAGCAATCTAATCCCGACGCGGATCACTCAGCTTCCCCTTGCTCCGGTTGCTGACGAAAACAGCCTTATGATGATTGTTTACCAAGGTAACAATTATCAGATCCGTGTTGGAGACCTTTTGAGCGTTGCTGGTGTCCCGACGACTCGGCAAGTTATCGCTGGCACCGGACTAACGGGCGGCGGTCAGCTCTCAAGCAATGTCACACTAAGTGTCGCGAATGGCGGGATCGGTACCTCGCAGCTCGCCGCATCGGGTGTGACAGCCGGAAGCTACGGCACAGCGACAGACATCCCGGTATTTACGGTTGATGCTACGGGTCGTGTGACCGCTGCAACGACTGTTCCTGCGACGATTAGCGGTTATGTCCCGACAACTCGTCAGGTGATCGCAGGAACAGGTTTGAACGGCGGCGGGGCATTGAATTCCAATGTCACGATCAACGCTAACCTTTCTTCTGCCACACCACAATCTGGATTCCAGAGCGGATCCGCAGGCTCTTCGTCCAACATTTCGCGAGACGATCACAAGCATCCGGCTGTGAATCTTTCTGTCGACAATGAAGTCGATGGTATCCTCGGTCTGGCAAATGGTGGCACTGCAAAAAGCATTGTGCCAGACAATGGCGCGATCATTTGGTGCGGTGCCGATGGCATGTACGTCGGTCCCGTTGGCGCAGCAGGACAGCTCCTTCAGTCGACTGGCGCCAGTGAATATGTTTGGGTCGATGCGAATACTTTGTCTGTGGCTTCTGCGATGAATCTCGCAGACGGCTCTGCGAATAGCATCCCTTATCAAACTGCTTCTGGATCAACTTCGTTCATTGCTGCTCCGGGCGCGGCAGGTCTCCTGTTGAAGTGGAACGGCTCCGGGTTTGAGTGGGGAACTGTCGCAGGTGCAGGCACCGTAACGTCTGTCGACGCTTCTGGTGGCACGACAGGCATGACGTTCACCGGCGGACCCATAACGGGCGGCGGAACTCTTACGATGTCTGGCACGCTGAACGTCGCCAATGGCGGCACAGGCGCGACGACACTGACCGGATATGTGAAAGGCAACGGCTCCTCGGCGTTCACTGCTGCGGCTTCAATCCCGAGCAGCGATGTGACTGGCTTGGGCACGATGTCGACGCAGAATGCTTCTGCTGTTGCAATTACGGGTGGCACAGTTGATGGAGCCACGATTGGCGGAACAACTCCTGGAGCGGGCACGTTTACGTCTGTGGCAATGACCACTGGCACTATTACAACAGCGCCTTCTTCTGGAAATGATATTGTTAACAAGACCTACGCTGATTCAATTGCGGCAGGAATAAACTTTCATCAATCATGCCGGTTGGCTACTACCGCTGCACTTCCATCTTGCACATACAACAATGGTACCTCCGGGGTCGGGGCGACTCTGACCGCAACGGCGAATGGTGCTTTGTCCGTTGATGGTACGCTTGTCGCTGCGACCAATCGCATTTTGGTGAAAAATCAAGTTAGCGGCGCCCAAAATGGTGTTTACGTTGTCACTCAAACTGGCAGCGGGGGCGCGCCTTTTATTCTGACGCGCGCTACAGATTTTGACACCCCCGGAACTGGTGTAAATCAAGTAGATGCTGGCGATTTCTTTTTGATCACAGCCGGGTCTTCGCTTGCGAATACTTCTTGGGTCCAACAGACCCCTCTCCCGATAACAATGGGAACTACAGCAATAGTATTCTCTCAGTTTGGCGCACCGCTGACTTATTCGGCAGGAACGGGCCTCTCTGAATCACCAGCGTATACATTTAACATCGCCAACAGCGGAGTAACTTCTGGAACTTATGGCGGAGCAGCTACTGCTGTAACCCTAGCAGTGAATGCCCAAGGGCAGATCACTTCGGCCTCTGATGTTTCTATCGCAATCGCTGGGTCTCAGATCACGTCCGGAACAATCGGCACAAGTTATCTGAGTGGCTCTTACACTGGCATCACAGGCCTTGGAACAGTAACTGTTGGGACTTGGAACGCAACCGCGATTGGGGTCGCTTACGGCGGAACCAACCTGACGAGTTATACGGCTGGCGATACTATTTATGCGAGCGGTTCGACGACTTTGTCGAAGCTCGCTCTGCCGGGTGCTGGCTACATAATGACGTCTTCGGCCTCTGCTCCGCAGTGGTCTGATCCTGCGACGATAACGGTTGGGAATGCATCCAATGCCACCAATGCATCGACTGCCTCGATCGCAAACAACATCGCTGGCGGCATTGCTAGTCAGCTCGTTTATCAGACTGGATCTGGCACCACGTCATTCATCTCGAATGGAACAACGGGCCAAGTTCTCAAATCGAACGGAACTAGCGCGCCAGCTTGGGGCGGCATTTCAGGGGGAACGTTCTGATGATCGATCAGCTTATCATCCGAATGTTCAATGCTCGCAACCATGCGCACGTTCAGCATTGGCTGACGGACTCCTACTCCGAGCATAAATCTTTGGGCAAGTACTACGAAAATCTTGTCGGGACCCTCGACAATTTCGTCGAAGCCTATCAAGGTGTATTCGGAGTTGTTGAAGGTTTGCCAGAAAAAGGCGATCCTAAAGAAATGATCAAAGAAGAGCTATTGTGGCTCAATGAGAATCGTGAGAAAATCTGCAAAAATATTCCTGCACTGGAAAACATTTTGGATGAGCTTACAGCTCTCCATATGCAGACGCTCTATAAACTTGAAAGGCTGAAGTAATGGCTCAGACCAACGAGACGACCATCCAGCTTTATCACAGCACAACACCAAGCTCTGTTCCTTCTGCAGGAAATCTTGCGAATGGCGAGTTGGCAATCAACATCGCAGATGGCAAGATTTTCTACAAGAACTCTGGTGGCACTGTCGTCGAATATTCGAGTGGTGTTTCCACAGGGAAAGCTATTGCGATGGCGATAGTTTTCGGAGGCTAAAATGGCTCAAGCAACCTACTCCGTTATCCAGCACTACCGCACGACCACCCCCGGCTCTGCTCCTGCGTCTGGCAATTTGAATCCGGGCGAGTTGGCGCTGAACCTTGCTGACGTTTCTGTTTACATGGAGAACTCTTCCGGAACAGTTACGAAGCTGATAAATAATCCTGCGGGTCTGACGTATCCGACTGCAGATGGAACAGCGAACCAAGCGATCCTGACGAACGCTTCTGGCACGCTTTCTTTCGGGGATGTTGTCCGTCCGACTGGCAGCTACACGTTCAGTGGTGCAAACACGTTCACTGCGAAGCAGACATTCAGCGGCAACTCCAGTGCGCTTGCGACTGTACTTTCGAATGCTGCAGAAAAGGTTACTGTCTCGGCGACTGCTGCGACAGGAACGATCAACTTTGATGCCACGACGCAGAGTGTCCTTTACTACACGACAGCGGCGAGCTCCAATTGGGCGATCAATTTCCGCGCATCAAGCGGGACGAGCCTCAACTCTGCTCTTGACGTCGGCCAGTCGATAACCCTCGTTTTCATGGCAACGAATGGTGCGACAGCTTACTACAACACAATCGTTCAGGTCGATGGAGTCAGCGTTACTCCGAAATACCAAGGCGGCATTGCTTGGTCGTATGGCACTGCATCTGGCATTGATGCTTACACCTATACGATCATCAAGACTGCTTCCGCGACTTTCACCGTTCTGGCTTCTCAAATAAGGTTTGCTTGATGCCGGTTCCAGGAACTTTCGCTGCTGCTTCTGCTCGGGGTTTCGGCTTCGGGACAGAAGACATGTTTGGTGAGCAAATCTTCTCTGCTCCCGGGACATACACCTTTTATGTCCCTGCGGGTGTCACTTCAATCTCTGTTGTTTCTATCGGCGGCGGCGGCGGCGGGGGCAAGCCAGCAAGGTACACAGATTTCGAAAATCCTAATACGATCGCGGCATATAGCCCGATCCCCGGTTCGTTGACTGCAAACTACTACTCCGGGGGTGGTGGTGGTCTTGCTTATAAAAATGCAATATCTGTCACACCGGGTCAGCCGTTGACTGTATTCGTCGGTTCAGGTGGCGGAACAGGAAATGGTGGGGACAATCCGGGCCAAGAATCCTACGTTGCCAATTCAGGCGGAACAAAGCTTGTTCGCGCTGGGGGTGGCAGTGGCGGCTCTTCTGGTGCAGGCGGAACAATGCTCTTAGGAGATGGCGGCGGTTCAGGCGGCGCGGGCGCAAATTGGGAATATTCTGGCTCATCTGTTCCTGCAGAGAAGGTCTATCGTGCGGGCGGCGGCGGCGGAGCGGGCGGCTACACTGGCAATGGCGGAGCGGGCGGAAGTCCTGCTAGTGCAGGCTCTTCTGGTTCGGGCGGCGGCGGTGGCGGTGGCGGCGGAGGAGCTTTCGCTTCTTTTACAACCAGCGGCGGGACCATTGAATATGTCTATGGTTATGCAGGCGGTGCTGGGGGCGGCACAGGCTTGTTCGGTCTAGGTTCGAGCGGCGCTGGCGGAGCGTCAACAGAAACTCCTTACGCGACTTTCTCCTCAACCCCCGGTGGCGGGGGAGGATCTTCCGGGACAGTCGGAAGATACGCGGACGGCAGAAGCGGCGGAAACAATGCCGACACTGGATATGGACTTTACGGTGGCGGTGGCGGCTGTCCTGGTTCTTCTACCCGCTATGACACTTTGAGTCCTGGATATTTAGCATCAACCGGATTCGGTGGCGAAGGAGCTGATGGAGCAGTCCGGATCATTTGGACGACCAATCCGACCATCACTCGTTCCTTCCCCTCGACGAATGTGGGGCAGCTATGAGCGACATGTTCATTCGCCTCGAGAATGGCCAGCCTGTCGATCATCCGATCATGGGCACCAATTTCCGCAGAGCATTTCCCCACATCGATCCGGAGAATCCCGGACCAGATTTTGCAAAGTTCGTCCGAGTTTCTCGCAAAGAAGCTGCAGGGAAATACGAGGTTGTCGTTAGTGGTCCGACGTATCAGTGGGACGGAGACATTGTCAAAGACGTTTGGGAAATAAGAGATATGACGCCTGAAGAAATCGCAGACGTTGATCTCCAAGAGCAACTCGGGATGATGGAGTAAATCATGGCTGCGCCTAATATTGTCAACGTCACTGCAATCTACGGCAAGACAGGTGTTCTTGTCGTGACGACGACGCCGACTGCGATCATCACCAATAGCTCCGGCAGCAACCAAGTTCTAAAGGTCGATTCATTGATGGTCGCGAACATCGACGGAACGAACAATGCGACAGTGAATGTCGACATTTTCCGCTCCAGTGTTGCATATAGAATCGCCTATCTTATGACGGTTCCTGCTGGTGCGACTTTGGACTTGCTCAACAAATACATCTATCTCGAAGAAGGTGATACGTTGCGCATAACTGCCAGCGCAAATAGCCGACTCGAAGCTGTGGCCTCCTACGAGCAGATCTCCTAATGGCTGATTTCCCGTCTCCGACAAGTGCATATGGCCGCTGGGGAGTCAATGATGTCCGTGACGCAGTCATGGGCACAAACTGGCCGCAATTCCCAGGAAAGCCTACCATTGGAACAGCAACGGCTGGATCAGCTTCTGCCTCCGTGGCTTTTACTGCACCTGCGAGCAGCGGGAGTTCTGCTATTACTTCTTATACAGTTACTTCTTCTCCTGGAGGAATAACTGCAACAGGAGCGAGCTCGCCAATAACTGTATCCGGGTTGACAGCAGGAACACCTTACACATTCACTGTCAAAGCTACGAATGCTCAAGGCACCGGACCAGAAAGCAACGCAAGCAACTCCGTCACCCCGACTGCTGTTTCTTGGACAAGAATCCTCAACACTGGCGGCGACAGCGCAACGAGCGGGACAGTTAGCGTTTCCGGCTATTCTAAAGTTGCCATTTTCGGCGTCGCGCCGGGTGGCACCGGAGGCGGGGGCGGAAACGACGACGGTGGCGGTGGCGGCGGTGGCGGCGCTGTTCAGTTGAATGGCTACGAAGTTTCAATACCGGGCGGCGTGACAACTTTGTACTATTCGATACCAAATCCTGCTGGTTCTTCGACAACCAACAATCCGGGCCTTTACCAACCGAATCTAGAAGTTCGTTCGACCAATTCCGGCGGGACACTGCTGTTCTCGCTTAATGGCGGTCAAAATGGACCTTGCCACCCCTCGAACCTTACAACTGTTTCTCCGGGCGGATCTGGCGGAGCTCAGGGGACTTATGGATCTGCTGCCGGTGGAAATGGCGGTTCGGGAAATATAAGGTATCCGGACGGAAGCGGGGGAACGACAGGCACTGCAGGTTCAAACAGCACCGTTTCAACCGCTGGTGGTGGTGGCGGTGGCGCTTGGGTTTCAGGCAGTGCTTACGGGAACACAGCGGGCGAAAATGGTGGAAACAGCACCGTCAGCACTACGCTTTCCACATTTAATGGCGGAAATCTTAGTCCTGCTTTCTCTGCCAATGGTGTGTCCGGGGGCACAGGTGGCAACGGATACTCTTCAACGACTGCTGGGGCTAGTGTCGGGAATGCCAATGGTGGCTCAAATTCGACCTATTCAGGCGGTGGTGGCGCAGGCGGTGGCATAAGGTTCTTTGGCACTGGAAGCTACTACGGTGGTGGCGGTGGCGGCGGTGGCTCTCAGAATGGCGCGGGTGCTGGCGGTGGCAAGGGCGGCGCTGCTTACATCGTCATTTACGCTTCTTCTTAAAGGAAATTAAATGGCGCAGTTCCCGACACAAGCAGGTCCAAACTCTGATGTATGGAATCAGCAAGATGTATATCGTGCTGTCGCCGGATCTAATTGGCCTGCAAGACCGAGTGCTCCGACAATAGGAACTGCAACCGGCGGAAATGCACAAGCGACCGTAACATTCACTGCCCCAGCAAGCACCGGCGGGACAGCGATAACTTCTTACACCGTTACTTCTTCGCCCGGAGGAATAACCGCTTCAGGAGCATCCTCGCCTATCACTGTGACAGGACTGACAAACGGAACAGCTTACACTTTCACAGTAGCAGCAACCAACACTCAAGGAACTGGCCCTTCCAGTGCTGCGAGCAATAGCGTTACGCCGAGCGCATACACTGGCCCAACTTCGGTCGAATACCTCGTTGTCGCAGGCGGTGGCGGTGGCGGCGCGACCCGAGCCGGTGGCGGCGGAGCCGGTGGTTTCCGGACCGCAACTGGGTTGGCTGTTGTCGGAAGTACTGTTTATACAGTGACGGTCGGTGGCGGCGGAAATGCAGGCATTTACAGCCCAGCATCTGCTTCATCAAATGGATCAAATTCTGTTTTCAGCACGATAACCTCCATAGGCGGCGGTCGAGGGGCTTCTCGCCAAGGTAGCGTCGCGGCAGCGGTCGGCGGATCCGGAGGTGGCGGTGGCTGTGACAATGCCTCCGGTGCTGCTGGGACATCAGGTCAAGGCAATGCCGGTGGCAGTAACACTGGCGAATCTGCGGGCGGCGGTGGTGGCGGCGCATCTGCTGCAGGTGCAAACTCTACTTCTGGAAGAGCCGGTGGTGCAGGAACAGCTTCCAGCATTTCTGGAAGCAGCGTGACATACGCTGGCGGCGGTGGCGGTGGCGAAGGTTTGAGTGGAGGTGGAGGCGGACCGGGCGGCGCAGGCGGCGGTGGAGCAGGCGGTGATCCGGGCGGAAATGGAACAGCAAATACTGGCGGCGGTGGCGGCGGCGGCAACGACGACCGCAGCGGCGGAAATGGCGGCTCTGGTGTTGTAATTATTCGTTACCCAGACACATTCTCTGCTGCAGTTTCCACGACAGGCTCGCCAAGTTACACCGTTTCCGGCGGCTACCGCATCTACAGATGGACCGGCTCTGGTTCTATTACTTTCTGAGGAAAGACAATGGCGCATTTTGCACAGCTAGATGAAAACAACTTTGTCCTTCAGGTGATCGTCGTCCACGACAATGAGTTGAAGGACGAGAATGGCATTGAATCAGAAGAAAAAGGAATAGCTTTCTGCCAGTCTCTGTTTCCAGGGACAATGTGGAAGCAAACGAGCTATAATTCTAAAATAAGGAAAAATTACGCGGGCATCGGACACTACTACGATGCAGAAAGAGATGCGTTCATTTCTCCCAAACCTTACCCGTCTTGGATTCTTAATGAAGAGTTCTGTCGTTGGGATCCTCCTGTCCCCAAACCAAACGATGGACAATTTTATCAGTGGGATGAAGAAACTCTTTCTTGGAGATAATGATGGCACAGTTTCCTTCGCCCACGAATGCAAATGGAATATGGACGCTTAAAAAAGTTAAGCGCAATGTCCAAGGAAGCAACTGGCCAATTTTCCCCGGCGCTCCGACCATTGGAGTTGCGACTGCTGCCAGCACACAAGCGACTGTTACATTCACAGCGCCAACTTATACTGGCAGCTCTGCGATTACTTCTTACACCGTCACATCTTCTCCTGGAGGAATAACCGCTTCTGGAGCTTCTTCTCCTATTACAGTTACAGGCTTAACAAACGGAACAGCTTACACGTTTACTGTTAGAGCTACGAACTCTGCTGGCACCGGTCCTTCCAGTGCTGCCAGCAACAGCGTCACGCCGAGTGCACCGACGAGAGCTTTCACGATTTCGCCCGCAGTCTCTGGCAAAACAACTTGGGATCTTGACACTGATGGCCCGCTTGCCTTGTCTTCTTACGGAGATTGGACGATCGTCCCGCTAACCAATTTCTCTGCTTCTGTCAAAATATGGGGCGCTGGCGGTGGACGAGGTGCGACCAATGCATTTTCGACTGCCAATGCATTCGGCGGTGGCGGCGGTTACGCAGGCGGAACTTTTTCTGCGACTTCCGGAACGACTTTCGTTTTGAGAGTCGGCCAAGGCGGTTTGTTCACGACAACTTCAATTTTTGAAAGCGGAACGGCGTTTGGCGGCGGCGGTTCTGGAACGAACTACTCCGACCGCCAATGGAACTGCGGCGGCGGCGGTGGTTTGTCCGGCATATTCGTTAACAGCGTCACTCAGGCTAACTCCGTTTTGATCGCTGGCGGCGGCGGTGGTGGTGGCAACAGCCGTTTTGGAGGCGACGAAAATGGTGGTGCAGGCGGCGGCACGAACGGCGTTGCTGGAGGCGGTAACGGCGGCGGCGGTGGCGGGGGAACTCAAACTGCAGGCGGCGCAGGTTCCGGAGATGCAGCAATCGGTTCTTCTGTAAACGGGAGTGCACTGCAAGGCGGATCGCTTACTCCGACCTCAACAATGGGCGGCGGTGGCGGCGGCGGATATTTCGGCGGCGGCTCCGGCATTTACCAGAGCGACGACCAAGTGTCGGGCGGTGGCGGTGGTTCTGGAAGAGTTAATGCGACTTACATCTCCAGTGGCACGCTAACTGCAGGCAGCGGAACGACCCCCGGCAACAGCGGAGACGCCAATCGTTCCGGAGCCGGGACAGGCTCTTCCACTGCTGCGACTGCAGGGTCCAACGGAAGGATTTACATCTCTTGAGCCTCGACATCGACCGCATAACAAAATCTGTCGGCGCAGTCACCGCAGTTTTTGCGATGATCGGTGGAGGCTACACTGCAACCGACAAGCTCGGGTTGTTCCGCAAACCAATATTGGAATGGTCTCCGGAACATTTCACAATCACAGATGGTCCTGCTAGCGGAGATTTCTCGGTTGTCGCAGCACGTCGCAAAATTCGCGACGATTGCTCCGTCGAACAGTTCCGGCTCGAGGTGCGCGATTCTCGCTACATCGTCCACAAAGCAAATCCCTCCATCGCTACGTTCTCCGGTCCGGCGAATGAAAAGGTTGACAAATTTGGATATGCGATAACAATCGACAATCCAGAGAAAGTCGCAGTTGGGCGCGCAACGCTCCTCGCACGCATCAAATACAAATGCCCTGAAGGCGAGGTTCTGATAAGCTATCCAGATCACGCCAATCTAACATTCAACATAACAAAGTAGGAGCAGCGACATGCGCATGTCTGCCGATGGCTTAGCCCTTGTGAAAGAATTTGAAGGTCTTCGCTTGAAAGCATATCGGTGCCCTGCTGGCATCTGGACGATCGGCTATGGGCACACCTCCTCTGCCGGAGAGCCGAATGTTTCTCCAGATCTCGTCATCACGAAGGAAGAAGCTGAAGCGATCCTGCGCAGGGATATGATTCAGTATGAAAAGGGTGTTGAGAAGCTCGTGAAAGTCGAGTTGACGCAAGGGCAGTTCGATGCTCTTGTCGACTTTGCTTACAATGCGGGTGTTGGTGCGCTGGCGAAATCTACGCTGCTCAAGAAAGTTAACGCTGGCAAATTCGACGAAGTTCCTGCCGAGTTCATGAAGTGGACGAAGGGCGGGGGCAAAGAGCTCCCGGGTCTCGTGCGGCGCCGCCGCGCAGAAGTCAAATTGTGGCGCGGTCTTGAAACTGCCCAACCTGTCTGCAATGACGAAGCCCGCACAGAGCCTGATCTCCCGGCTCCCAAGAAGTCTATCGTTCAGTCGAAAGAGGCGAACGGTGCTGTCATCGCCGGTGGCGCTGGCGCTATCGCAGTTGTGCAGGAAGTTATGCCAATCGTGAAAGAGGGTGGGGACATCCTGTCTGCGATGAGTACAACGGCTATCGTGTGTCTCGTGATCGTGGTAGCTGCGGGCGCAATCTGGTATTTCCGCAAGCAGCGGCTTGACGAGGAGGGTTCATGATTGGACTTTTGTTCAGCCCACTCGGGCGCTACATCGCCATTGGCGGAATAGTCATCCTAGCGATCGGAGCGGCATACGTCAAAATCCGCTCTGATGCAATTGCTGAAATACAGGCTCAGGCAACCCAAGATGCTTTGAGGAGAGTCCAAGATGCGATCAATGCTGGTGATAATGCCGCTGTTAGTCCTGAGCGGCTGCTCGAAAATGACGGGCACCGTCGAGACTAATACGACAGCTTGTGCTGTTTGGAGAGATATCTCTTGGTCGTCGAAAGACACCCCGCAAACCATAACTGAGATAAAAGTCAACAATGCTCGTCGAGATGGGTTCTGTCAAGGTGCCAAATAGGTGCCTAAAAACAGTTTCCTTGGAAGCAATTTCAAGGCAATAATAGAACAATCCATCCGACGCATGCTGTAGCAGCTGCTATCTCGAAAAGAGGTCTAAATGAGCTACACCATGACGTACGATAGCTTGCTGGAGGATCTCCGGCGCTATCTGGAACGTGGGTTCACTGCAGAGAGCGACCAGATCGTTTATGAGCAGTTGCCACGCCTCGTCACGCTGGCTGAACGACGCATCGCGCGCGAGCTGAAGATCGAGGGGTTCATCACCCCTGTGACGACCCCTCTTCAGGCTGGCCTCCCTGTTTATATGAAGCCAGACCGCTGGCGTGACACCGTCTCGATGACAGTCGACAATGTGCCAATCTTTGCTCGTTCTTATGAGTACATTCGGTCCTATTGGCCGGACGAAGCGGAAACTGGCACCCCGCAGTTCTACGCAGATTACGACTATCAGCACTGGATCCTCGCTCCGACGCCTGCTTCTGCCCAGACTCTTGAGATCCTCTATTACCAGCAGCCTCCTTTGCTCGGTGATGACTTCCAGACGAACTGGCTGACGGAATACGCTCCGGACCTTTTGCTTTACGCTTCTCTGCTTGAAGCCACCCCATTCCTGAAAAATGACGAACGGATCACGACATGGCAGTCCATGTATGATCGCGCAGCTCAGGCCATCTCTGGCGAGGATCTGAAGCGCATCATGGACCGTTCTGCCAATAGGAGCGAAGCCTAATGACGACGTACACTAGCGTCTTCGGAGGCGCAAACATCTATCCGGCAGAGATCAGCTACAGCGCAATCGCTCTGTCTGCGAACGTTACGCTGAGTTGGCCGGAGGAAACTTCGACCAGCGAGAATCTCGCGACTCGGATCATCGACATTTCCGCCGCGTCGGCAGGTTACAGCATTTACCTCCCGGCAGCGAACAAGACTGGCACCGGTCAGACAATCCTTTTCAACAACACTGGCGCTGAAACGATCACGATCCGCAATGCTGGCGGAACACAGGTCGTGACGGTGGCTGCTGGAACGCTCTGGCAGGTTTACCTGACCAACAACAGCACTGCCAACGGAACATGGCAGTCCCTTCAGTACGGAGCTACGACTTCTACGGTCAATGCCTCCTCACTGGCTGGCACTGGCATTGTCGCTGTTGGTACGCTGCTCAGCCAGTCTGTGCCGATCACGACCTTCAACAGCAACTACACGGCTGGCGCATCCGACCGCGCAAAAATGTTCGTGTGGACTGGCGCTGGCGGAACATTCACGCTGCCTGCGGCTGCGAGCGTCGGCGACAACTGGTTCGTTTATCTGCGCAACAGCGGCTCAGGCGCGATTGATGCCGATCCAACTGGTTCGCCGACGATCGATGGTCTTTCGTCCCTCAGCTTCCAGCCGGGGGAAAGTGCGATCATCGCAACCGATGGCAGCAATTTCTACACGATCGGGTTCGGCCAGAGCGCAACATTTGCGTTCGACTATACGGTGATCGATGTCAGCGGGACTGGCAACTACGTTCTCAGCGGCTCGGAACTCAACCGAATCGCTTACAAGTTCGTTGGCACGCTGACCGGCAACCGGAACATCATCGTCCCCTCGACTGTTCAGCAGTACTGGGTCAATGACGAGACGACCGGCGCGTACACGTTCACTGTCAAAACAGCCGCGGGCACCGGGATCAACTTTACGTCTGGCCAGCGCGCGATCGTCTATTGCGATGGAACGAACGTCGTTGACGCCGACTCTTCTTCGCTTTCTCTGCCTGTGGGCATCAGCGACGGTGGCACAGGTGCAACGACCGCCTCTGCCGCGAGAATCAATCTTGGGGCGACGGCTGTCGGCGACGCCATTTTCACTGCAGCCTCGACAGCTGCGGCGTGGTCGACGCTCGGCAACATTCCGACGGTTGACGGGGGCACGTACTAATGCCCGATTCAACTCTGATCCTACGGTCGAAAGCAGGCATCAAACGTGATGGCACGAAGTTTGATGGCGATTTCTACACCGATGGACAGTGGGTCAGGTTCCAGCGCGGTCTGCCGAGGAAGATTGGCGGCTATCGCTCGATCAACAAATACTTGAGCGAGATCTCGCGCGGGTTCACCACGTACACTCAGCAGCTGTTGCAGTATTGCCATTCTGGCAGCGCGACTAAGCTCGAACGGTTTACAATCGACAACACAAAGAACAGCTCGATCATTACCGACAGAACGCCTGCGACGCTGACGAGCAGCGCGCTGAATCAGTGGATGTTTCAGTACATGTACGATTCTTCGGGTTCTGCGAACTCGATCATCGCGCATGTTTCTCCGAATCTCGATTGCACCTGCAACGACGAAGGCGGTCAGATATTCATCGGCGACAATCTCGGCACTGCTGCGCTGACTGAGATCACGATGAACCCGAGCGGAAATGCTACGGGCGGAATCGTCGTACTTCATCCGTATCTTTTCTACTACGGCTCCGACGGTGTCATTGGTCATTCGGTCGAAGGCGACCCAACCGATCTCACCGGGGCAGGCAGCAACATAACTCGCCCTTGGGGCCAAAAGATCATCAAAGGCATGCCGCTGCGTGCAGGTTCGGGCTCTGCTCCGGCAGGTCTGTTTTGGGCGTACGATGCAGTCATCCGCGCATCTTTCAGTGGCGGCGCGACGACATTCCAGTACGACGTGATCGCGACTGACACATCGATCATGAGCAGCCAGTGCGTCGTCGATTACGACGGTGTTTTCTTCTGGGCTGGCGTCGATCGGTTCTTCATGTTCAACGGTGTTGTGCGCGACGTTCCAAACCAGCTCAACATAAACTATTTCTTGGATGGTCTGAATCGAAACCAGCAGAACAAGGTATTCGCGTTCAAAGTTCCGCGATACGGCGAGATCTGGTGGTGCTATCCGCGCGGCGATGCAACCGAATGCACCCACGCGATCATCTACAATGTTCGCGAGCAGACTTGGTACGACACTGAGCTGCCTGCTTCTGGGCGTGCGTCTGGGCAGTTCAACAACGGGTTCGCTGCACCGCTGCTGACGGACTGTGTTCCGACCGCTTCCGGCTATCGGGTTTGGATTCACGAGCAAGGTGTCGACGAGATCGATGGCCAGTACGTTTATCCGGTGCAGTCTTATTTCGAGACGGCCGATCTTTCGTCGCTGCCGAATGGCAAAAACAGCTACCTGCGCATCACGAGCATCGAGCCAGATTTTATCCAGCAAGGCGACATGACTGTTCAAGTCACCGGCCGAGCGAACGCTCGCGCGCCAGAAGTTTACAGCTCTGTGTTTACTTTCCCGGAAAGTGCCAACACCCCGCACGAGCAGATCGTGATGCTCAAAGAACAGCGGCGCGAGTTGCGCGTCAAGTTCCAATCTTACACAGTCGGCGGCGACTATCAAATGGGCCAGATTATCGGCCACATTGATACAGGCGACAAAACGGTGCTCGGATGATCAGGATCACCTTGCCAACCAATCTCGGGCTTTTCGACTGGGCCAACCAGATTGCGCTGGACTTGGATCCTTATGGCTCGTTTGGGCGGCTGGACAACGAGAGCGAATGGCAGAACTGGGCGATGCAGTTCTTGAATAACACAACCCTCGGAAGGAACTTCCCTGATCCGTATGGGTTCGAAGATTGGGAAGATTGGGCGGAGCGTTTCTGCCAAACGCTGATGTGATAGGTGGAATGATGGACAGAGCTCAAATTACTCAGCTCGCGAATCGCGACCCCAAGTTTCCGCAGGCTGTGGACGTCATGGAGGAGCAGCTCGCTCGTGAGCCTGTTGTTCCTGAAGACATGGATGAGATCATCCAAGTTCTGGAATTCATTCTTCAGAACCCTGACAAATACGCAGAGATCCGAGACGCTGCGATCAAAGACGGTGAGATCGACGAGGACATGCTTCCTCCGCAGTTCAACCGTACGCTGATCGTATCACTGCTCGTCGCGCTCTACGGTCTGCAAGACCGCATGACCGAAAAGGGATACGCGCGCGGTGGCCTTGCGGTGGCCGCTCGTCGGGTAGCAGCGGCTGGTCGGGGCGGTGACACCGAGCTCGCCCACATCAACCGCAGGGAAGCCGAAATGCTGCGGCGCGCGGGTGGCTCCGGGCGCATCAATCCGGAGACAGGCCTCCCTGAATACAAGTCGTTCTGGAAGTCGATCCTCGGGGCGGTTCTTCCGATCGCTCTTTCGTTCATTGCCCCCGGCATCGGAACTGCCATCGGAACCGCTCTGGGCGCGTCTGGGACGATGGCGTCCGCTCTCGGCAGCGCAGTCATCGGTGGCGCATCGTCGGCTCTGACGGGCGGAAATCCTCTGCTTGGTGCGGCTCTTGGCGGCATCGGTGGTGGGTTCGGGCAGATGGCCGGTGGAGCTCTGAACAGCGCACTCGGTCTCAATCTCAGCCCAGCGGTCCAAGGCTTGGTTGGTGGCGGATTGCTCGGTGCAGGTGCTGGCGCTCTGACCGGCGGTGGCAAGGGCGCCCTTATGGGTGCGCTGATGGGCGGTCTTGGGTCTGGCATTAATGCTATGGGCCAGACGTATGGGCCGGAAGGAACAACCGGCGAGCCGGGTTATTCTGGCAATGCTGGCAAAGCGATCGAAGGCGCGGGCCAAGACTTCATGAAGGCTGACTACGATCAGCTCGTGGCACAGGGTCAGGCTTCGCCGGGTCAGAATTTGACAGGGGTTGCGAAAGCAACTTCTGCAGCCGCAGCCGCTTCGCCTTCCAAGTCCGTTCTGGATTCGATCAAAGCGGATGTCGGCAACCTTTTCGGTGGCGGCGAAAAGGGATCGATGCTTGGCTCTTTGACGCGGCTCGCTCCTCTGGCGTTGGCTGGCGGATCGTTCTTGAGCAAGCCACCGGATGTCGATGCGGCAGTCTCGAAACTGTCTCCTGAGCAGCAGGAGTATTTCAACCGTCCTTCTGTCTCGTGGGATTGGGAAAAGCTCCAAGGCGACGCCAACAGAGCGAACCTCTCGCTGCCTGAATACATGTCTCGTTATTGGCCTCAGATTACGTCTGGAGCCTACAACAAAGAGCCTGTGCAGGTTGCTTCGGCAGAGAATCCGACCACACAGATGGCACAAGGCGGTCTCAGTCGCATAGCCTATCTGGCTCGTGGAGCTGGCACCGGGCGCAGCGACGAGATCCCTGCCCGCCTCTCGGACGGTGAATACGTGATCGACGCAGAAACTGTTGCGATGATCGGCGATGGTTCGACCGACGCTGGATCTCGTCGTCTCGATGAAATGCGGAAAGCTGTTCGCAAACACAAAGGGAAGGCTCTCGCAAAGGGCAAGTTCAGCCCTGACGCGAAATCGCCCCTCGCTTATCTCAAAGGAGTTGCCTAATGGCTAGCTTGTTCCAAGGTTCGCCGCAGACGGCGACTTCCTATGCCACCTCGACGAGCGAGACTCCGAAGTGGATGCAGGATGCGATCTACAATCAGATCCAGTGGGCGACGAACATCGCCAACACACCTTATCAGAAGTATACGATGCCGACCGTTGCGGAGCTCTCTCCTCTGCAGCAGCAGGCTTATTCGCAGGTGCAGGCGGCGCAGGGTGCTTTCCAGCCGCAGATGGACCAAGTGCAAACTGGCCTGTCTGGACTCAGCAGCGCGACGACCGCAGATCAGCTGCGTGAAGCTCAGGCACGCTACCTTCAGCCGGAACTCGTCTCGCAAAATCTGCAGGCAGGCCAAGACCTGTTTGGTCAAGCGGCAGGAACCACTGCACAGGCTCTCAGCGAGCGTGCTTTGCAGGCAGCGAATCCTTACCTGCAGACAGCCGCGCAGACTTCCGCGAGCCAAGTCGGTCAATACATGAACCCCTATCAGCAGGGTGTTCTTGACGTGATCGCAAAGCAAGGCGCGCGCAACCTTCGCGAGCAGCTTCTTCCGAATGTTTCCGATCAGTTCATCCGTGCTGGACAGTTCGGTTCTGGTCGCATGGGAGAGTTCGGCTCTCGTGCGCTGCGTGACACGCAGGAAGCAATCCTCGACAAGCAGGCGGCTCTCGCGAGCCAAGGCTACCAGCAGTCGCTCAATGCTGCGCAAGCAGACCTTGCCCGGCAGGCGCAGTTGGCTGGGACCGTTGGCAGCATTTCCGGTGCAGACCTTTCTCGTGTTCTTCAGGGAGCCGGACAGTACGGCAACCTCGGTCAGATGCAGACGCAGGCGGGACAGGCGCAGCAGCAGTTCGGTCTGTCGGCTGCTCAGCAGGCTCAGGCAGCTCAGGCGCAGGACTATGCTCGCCAGCAGCAAGTCTTGAACGACATTGCGAACGCTGCGAAAATGAATCAGGCCATGAGGTACGCAGACACTGCTGCTCTCGAGTCTGCCGGACTTGCCCAGCAGAACCAGATGCAGCAGCAACTCAGCGCTGCCCAGAAGCAGTTCGAGGCGGAGCAGCTTTATCCGAAACAGCAGCTCGATTTCCTCAGCACCCAAATTCGCGGCATGGCACCGATCACTCCGCAGACTCAGACGGATCAAAAGACCACGACTGGTGCAACGTATTCGGCATCGCCGCTGTCTCAACTGGCGAGCGGTCTTGCGCTGTACAAAGGTCTTTCCAATCTGAACACGTAAGAGGCAGCTATGGGATACGAGCTCAATCGCCTGATGAAACAGTACGGGATTAGCACCCCGACTATTTCTTCTTACACTGGTCAGCAAATGCCGACCGACAAAGCTGCCTCCGATTATTCGCAGAAACTTGCGCAATACGAGGCAGACAGAGCAGCCTACGACAAATACGTCGATGAGTACAACCGTCGCCTTTCTGGCGCACCGATGTACATGCAGAGTCAGTTCCAGACGAAAAAGATGGATGGTCCTCCGACCACCGTCGGAGGTTTGTACACCAGCTTCCTTGGGCGCGAGCCGGACGCTGAAGGAATGAAATACTGGAACGAGCAGTTCGGCAACAAAGCGATCGGGCCGACGCAGATCGCACAGTTCGTCAAATCTGCTTCCCCTGAAATCTACGACCGCAACCTGCAGAGCAAAGTCGGCCAGAACATTTACAATGCGACTGGCAGCTATTACGGCGACCAGCTCAAATATCCGACGTTTTCGCCGCTTGCTTCGATTGCCAGCGCGACCAACAGTGGCACGTCTACGGATCAGAGCACATCAAACTCTTCTGCGGCAGTCACCCCCGGATCCACGAACATTTCTCTCACGCCTGCAGAAGAAAACAATTACACTGGAGGTGTAGAGTTTTCCAATGGTGGGGCAGTGCGCAAATTCTCGCGCGGCGGGGTGAACGATCTCGGTCTCCCGAGACTTTCGGAGATGTACGGTCTGGCCAATCCTGCGGAACTCCCTGTGATGGAGGAGCCGATTCGGCTCGCATCGAACACCACGACAGCTAGCGATGCAGATCCGGAAGGATTCCCCACAGGATCGACGGAAGAAATCGTTGCGCGCGGCAGAGCAGCGGTCGCGCAGGCCAAAGCAAACGCTCGCGCAGGCGTTCAGCCGGACCCGAGCGTTTACGACGACGAGGCTGCGAGGCGCGAGGGAACGACCACATCGACTCCGCGCACCGCACCCACGACTTCTCGCCCGTCTCTCGAAGAGATGATGCGAAAGTACGGAGCTAATCAAAATCAATACGCCGAGCAGATCCGCGCAGCCAGCGAGCGCAATCGTGCGGAGACCGAAGCATTCCGCGAGATGCTGAAGAAGCAGATGACCGGAGAAGGAGAAGGTGGACCGTCCAAAGCGGAAATGTATTTCCGCCTTGCGGCAGCTCTTGCGTCGCCGACCAAGACTGGTGGAGTTATGGAGAACGTCGGGCTCGCTGCGAAGGAACTTGGCGAGTATCAGAAAGACGTCACTGCAGCTCGTCGCCAGAACCGTGCCCGCAATCTTGAATTGATGATGAAGGGCCAAGAGCTTTCTATGCGCTCTGCCAAAGAAGACCTCGATGCTCTGCGTGCCCTTGGCGCAGAAGAGGGTCGCGATCGTCGGCAGATCATTGGCGAGATGATCAAAGAATACATCCGCTCCGGCGAGCCTGAATCTTCCGCTGGCAAACAGGCCAAGGATGAAGGCCTGACTCCCGGCACTCCGGAATACATGAAACGTGTTCAGGAACTTGCGCAGACGAGCGTCGACTCTCGCCTTGCGCAGATCAATGCGACTCTTGAGGGCATGCGCAGGCAGGACGAACAGGCCAAACTCGCTCGCGAGAAGTTTGAAGAAAGCAAAAAAGAAAAGGCTGAAGCTGCAACCAAGTTGACTCCAAAAGAGCTCGACATGAAGCTCGAAGAGGAGAACACGGTCGCCTCGCTCGAGCAAGCTCTCAAAGAACTCGACGAAGCGCGTCAGCTTAATGCAAAAGCGTTCGACAATTCTCTTGGAGACAGATTCCAGCGCACAGTCCTCGAGAATACAAAGAGCAACGACCCTAAAGTCGTCGCGACTCGAGTTCTCGAGCAGAAATTGAAGAGCCAGATGATCGCTACTTCTGCCGAGAAGATGAAAGGTGTTCTTTCTGATTCTGATATCAAACTGCTCATGTCTGTGCAGGGACTTGATTCTAAGAGCAGAGAAGAGCGCGCTCTGATTATTGGTTCGGCGATTGAAGCTCTGAAAAGAGGCTACGAGCTGAAAAAGAAACGTCTTGAAGACATCAAGACCGGAAAGTTCCGCGAGCGCGAGCCTGAAAAGAAAGACGGAGAGCAATAATGGTTGATGTCCCGCGCAGTCTTATCGACAAAGCCATTGAAGAGCGCGTCCGTCAGGACATGATCGAGAACCGTCCTCCTCCGAGCCTCGGAGCAGGAGCCGCACGAGCATTCCTGGGGGAAGGCCTCGGCATGGGCTGGGGCGACGAGGCAGAGGCGTGGATCCGCTCAAAACTTATGGGACAAGGCGACTATTCCGCTCTCAGAAAAGACATCAACAAAGAATACGGCAGGTTCGCGGAACGATATCCGGTTACGTCCGGTGCTTTGGAATTCGCTGGCGGAGCTGCTCCGGCTGTCGCTGCGATGATGATGACCCCTGCGACTGGCGGCGCGGCAGCTCCTGCTGCTGCGGCGGGTGCTTCGAGAGCAGTCGGTGCGCTTGGCAGGATCGCGAGCAGCCCTTATGCAAGGTCTGGTGCTATCGGTACAACGCAGGGCGTAATTTCCGGCGCAGGCACGTCGGAAGAAGGCGAAAGAGCTACTGGAGCTGCCGGTGGAGCTTTGATGGGCGCTGGGATTGGCCTCGCTTCTCCAGCTGCTATTCGTACTGCAAAGTCTGGTCTTGATTGGATTCTCGAAAGAGCTTTGCCGACCGAGAAATTCGTTAAGCAAAGAGCTCTCGGAAAAATCTACGACCAGCTCGAAAACGAAGGAATGAAACCTGGGGATGTTCTGGCAAAATCCATCGATGACTATTCGATGAATGTCCCTTCGATGTTTGCGAACGCCAGCCCGAGCCTTATTAGACTTGCGGATGCTGCAGCAAACAGAGCTGGCAAAGCAAGTGCCATGGTGCGAAACGCTTTCGATGAACTTAAAGAAGGTTCTCGCGAGCGTGTTATGCAGCAGGTTCGAACAGGGATTTCTGGTAAAAACTATTTCCAGGATGAGGCGGATGCTGTTGCTCGTTTGCGGGCCGACTCGAAATCTGACTACGATAAAGCGTACGCTTTCGGTTCTGTTATGGATCCGCGCGTAAACAAAGTTCTTGAAAATCCGAAATTTGCTGAGTTCTTTAAACGTGCTCAGCAGATTGCAGACAATGAGGCATCTGCTGCCGAATTGAGAGGACAAAATCCTGCACAATTCAAATTGCAGGAGCTTTACAAAATTAAAACAGACAAAGACGGAAACATGATCGGTTTTGAAAAGACCGCTGTTCCGGACGTACGCACGCTTGATTACATTAAGCGAGGAATAGACTCGGTAATTGAGTCTGGGTTTGAAGGTAAAGGCATCACAAAGCCCGAAGCGAGTTCTTTGAAAGAGCTTCGCAAAGCGTTTATCGAGGCTGTTGATCAGGCGACGATTGATCCGAAGACTGGAAAATCTGCCTACGCAGAAGCACGCAGAAATTTCGCAGGAGATATGGAAGTTATCGACGCAATGCGCGTTGGCTACAATGACTTCAACAATCTTGCCAGCGAAGAAGTTAAAATGCTCATGAAGAACATGAGCAATTCAGAAAAAGAAGCATTCAGGACAGGTGCTGTAAGAAATATATACAGCATGATCATGGATCCATCGAGTGACATAAACGCTGGCAAAAGGCTAGTTGGTTCTCCGGAAATGCGCGCGAAACTCGCGGAGCTTTTCGATAGCGATGCCAAACGCGACCTGTTTATGGCAGCTGTTAAAAGAGAACGCGAAATGTTTGAGCAGGCAAGTAAGCTCCTTGGGGGCTCCCCGACTGTTCCCCGCAGAGAAGCAATCGAACGTCTCGAAGAAGGGTCTAATTTCGGCGAGATGGTTGCTCAGGCAATAAATCAGGGAGGGTTTAAAGACGCTCTCGTTGCGATTGCTTCGCGCGCAATTAGCAAAGCAAAAATGACAGACGATGTCGCGGAAGAAGTGGCGAAGCGTCTTCTTTCGAAAAGTCCCTCCGACGTCGCTGCTGCGGTGAAAGAGCTAGAAGAATATGCGATCGAGCGCGCTCCAAGAGCCAAAAGACTTTCCGTAACGGAAGCAGGAGCTGCTGGCGGAACGACGGTTGCTCTGCCTTCTGCACCTTCCTCCGAAGAGAAACCGGAAGAGATTAATATCCAAGAACTTCTTAGCCGGATCAAATAAAAAGAGCCCAGCGATTGCTGGGCTCAACTCTATGCCCGGAACTTGAAGGGAGAAACTTTGCGTTTCTTCTCTTCTTTGTCGGGCTTTTTCTGATAGCACATGTTTGCATGGAACTCGCAGTACGATCCTTTTTGGATCGGCTGGCAGCAGAATGCAGTTTCTGTTCCGCAAACTTCGCCGAGAATAAATCTGCAGGATTCTGAATTTAGTTCCATGATTGTGTTCTTTGTGTCCCTTTTTGGCTGCGGGGGAATTGTTACGGATCTTTTTCGAACAAGCTGTCCGTTTATTGCGACGAGCTTGAAATGCTTTTCAGGCTGTTTCTTTTTCTGCTCTTTGCGAGCAGCTTTAACGACTCCCGGATTGCGAAGAAGTTTGCTGCGATTGACGTAACCCATAACAGAGCTACGAGTTACGCCAATTTCTGCAGCAATTTGCCCGGAAGTGAAATGCTCTGCCCACATTTTCTTTATGAGCTGCTTTTTCTCTTCGGTCAGACTTCTCATTTTACTTCTCTTCGAGCTGGTCGACCATCGAGGACATAATAGCCTTGCGCTCTTCGTCCGTCAGCTTGCGCCCAGAAACGATCGCAGGGACCGGCTCGTCGGTTCCATCAGGATCATAGCCTTCCGCATAGCCATCGCGAATTTTCGATGCGAGAGCAGAGAGCAAAACCTGAGATTGCGACCGCAGATGATCGAGCTGCTTCTGCTGCTCTTCCATGCATGCCGACAGTTCCATAGACAGTTGAGCAAGATCCCGCAAAAGGAGACGCTCGGCCCGAGCCTGTTCCTGAGCGAGTTTGCCGATGATGTAATCTATATTTTGCATCTTATGTCCTTTCTTCTGCCAGTTGTTTGTCAAACATATCGAATCCGATACGCCTAACAACATATTCGTTGCGCTTTGTTGAGAACCGTGCAACGAAGAACGAGTCGTGCTTCTCAGAGAGATAAGCAGCCATCATCGCAAAGATGATAGCGTCACCGTAGAATGCGATCGCATCTGCGGTGCTGTCAAAACTCTCGAGCTGCTCGACAATCTTTGATTCGAACCTGTCTGCAAAACGCTCATCGACCATGTCGTCGAACATTGGCGTCTCGCAAACATAAACGATCTCGTCTGCTATTTCTAGCAATGACGAGGGGCTAAATCGAAAGTTGACGTGCGGGACGTAAACTTTCCTGAATCTTCGCATCTTTTTCTCCATCTGCATCTGGCTTGGATTTTCTTCCAAAACAGGCATGCTGAAAAGCTGATTTTTATATTTTAAGTATTCTTTCGTCAATGAAGAACACAGCCTTGTTTCCGCGACCGACGTTGGTGACCCTATTCAGGATGGTGCCTTTGTCGCTGAGTTTTATCCGCAGCCTGCGCACCGAGCACATCAAAGAGTTGTGGTAGCTGCGCGTCTCAGGTCCAACGAACTGGCTTTTCACAGTTTGGAAATCTACCGTCTTGCCCGCATGCATCTTGAAGAACTCGAGCAATTGTTTTTCTCTTGGTGTTAGTTTCATAGCTCATCTTCCTCAAGAGCGAACAGCTTGCGGTAGTCATCGAGCGTCATGTCAGAGACGCTCTTTTTGTCACGCAGATTTGCGAGGATCTTTTTGTCAGGCGATTTCTGTGCGACGAGATCGAAATAGGTGACAGTTCCTTTTGTCCCGTCACGCCATGTTCGGCCCTCGCTCTGCCAGCGGGCGAGAGCATTGAAGCTGTTTGAATAGTAAATATTCGTGTTGCACAAACCCTGAAGATTAAGACCTGTGCCTGCAGCTTCTGGCGACGCCACGAGGAAACGTATGCCAGATTCCTTGTCCATGAACAACTCGAGATTCTTCTTGCGCTGACCTTCTGGCGTCCTGCCGTAATAGTCGACCGCCTCTTGGCCGAGCTCTTTCATCACAGACTCAATGTCTTGGTTAAACCTGCACCAAACAATGATTTTGCCTGTGCGTTGCTCGATGATCGATTTGAGCTCTTCCATTCTGGGATTTGGGAACTTGATTATTTTGTTGTCGTCTGTCGGCAGGAACCCGCAACTGATCTGCTGCATGCGAGTCAAAAGTGTCGCAGCGGTAGTTACGGAAGATATCTCGCCTTTGCCAACCTCTGCGAAGAATTGCTGTCGCAGCTCTTTCATCACCTTCAGCTGTGCGTCGGAAAGAGCAAACTCTCTCCGCACATAGACTTTCGGTGGCAGGTCTAGAGCTTCCTCGCTGGTGATTCGGAAAATGCAAGGGTCAATCTTTTTGTACAACTCCTCGATGTTCTTTGAGCCAGCGATGATCTTTCCGAATGGGGTGTCCCGCATAACGCAGAATTGATTCCTGAAGGCAGTTATGTAACGGAACCCGAGGATCCGCTCGTCCAGGAATTTGAACTGGCTGAAAAGGTCGATCACGTTCTTGGCAATTGGGGTGCCAGTCATGATCATCCTGTAGCGACACAAAGACCCGAATTTGATGGCAGCCTTGGTGCGGCTCGCGGACATGTTCTTGATGTCTTGCGACTCGTCTATGATCATCGTTGCGCGACCTTTGGCCTGTTTCAAGAACGCCAAGATCTTGCTTTCGCCACCTGGAGTCACTATCGCATCGATGTTGATGGCCATTATCTTCAGGCCATCAAATGCCATCATCTCTTCAAAATCTCGCTCGGCTCTTTTGGTCTTTCCATAGACCCAAGCAGTCCAGCGCACTGATTCGCTCATGTGTTCTGGGATCTGCTCAGCCACCCATTGGCGGTGAACGCCATTTTTGGCCACGAGCAGCACATGATCAGATTGACCCCTGCACCAGCGCTGACCCATGAATGCAATTGCGGTCCAACTCTTGCCTGTCCCGACATCCATGAACAGGCCGAAAGAGTCCAGATTCTGCAGTTTCTCAAGAGCCTGTTTTTGGTGGTCGCGGGGCGATGTTTTGAATTGGAATGTAGGGCGGCTATCCCCTATGTCGAAAAGTCCATCAGCGACCATTCCTGCGGCTGCATCAGGGTCTTCCTCCTCGACCAAACAGTCGGGGAAAACGGATCGCCAGACTTCGAGATTATAAGGCGAGTTATCGAACGAGAACGACCTATTGGCGCCCCATCGTTTCATTCCCTCAAGCCTGTTCAGAGCTCTGAGAATCCGAGCATCGTATTCGGAGGTCGTTCTGACCCTTTTTCCTTCAATCTTGACGTTCATTTTTGCCCCCGCAGCATTTTCCATTTCCAGTCCATGGACCGATTTCACTTACTCTTCTTCTATTACTTTCTTTCTTCTATTTTCCTCTAGAGTGAGTGGAATTCAGGAGAGGAATGGAAATGGAAAATGGTGTTGTGGTGGGGGAAGGAAAGCTCCCTCCCCCGGCATTTGCATTGAAACTCAGACCATTTCCAGGAGAGAGTCACGAACCTCGACCTTCAGGCGCGAACGTTCGCCGAGCCATGCGTTGAAGAGTCGAGCGTCGCCCTTGGTCCCTGCAACGTGGTCAACCCAGTGGGTTACACCGTTGAGGATGCCCCACGCATTGCCCGGGACCGCTCCGGGAGCGTTGTTGACCGAGTTGAGAACTTGGTCGAGGTGTTTGGGGCGGTAGGTCGGGTCGTTCAGGAGCATCTCGATATGGCTCTCCTCTTTCTGCCCTTCAGGTGTCGGGGCGAAGAACTTAGAGAGGAACCGCACAGTGTCGAACTCGCTCATCTTGAGCTGATCGAGCAGCTTGGCATCGAGGTGCGCCTGATGGATCTGCTCCCGAGCGAGGCCGATGGTCTCCTTGGCGCGGGCCGCATCGAACACCGAGAGGTGGTTCTGGCTATATTGGGCCTGTCCCTGAATAGCCATCGCCATGGTGTTGGCGCAAACCACGCGCACTGTCGTTGTGCGGACCGAGATTGCTTTGCCAACCTCGTGGGGCGAGATCAGCAGGATGTAGCCTTTGACATGGTCCTTACGGTTAATGGTGAACCCTTCGTTGATCGAGGCAAGAGCCCAGATCACCTTGCCACCCCGCAGCGAGCCAGCAGTCTCGAGCTTTGCGCCACCGATCTCGGTGTACTCCCGGAAGAACTCCATAGCGTCGCGGTTCTGCAGAGGCTTCCACAGATCGCCGGTGATGGTCATCACCTTGTTGTCGCTGGTGCGCATCAGAGCCCGACGAACCGGGAGCTTGATCATTTCGCCGTTGGGTGCCTCGGCGTAGATCGGGCGGAGCTCGACCTCCCAATCAAGACCAGCAGCGACGATCATCTCGTCGACGGTGGCTGAGGAGTCGATCCGGTTGCCCAGACCGTGCCAAGGGACTTCGTTAGCGAAAGCCATGGTTTCAACTTCGTGTGCCATTTTAGATCTCCTTTTCACCAAAGTCCTTCGACAGCTTTTTCGAAGGTTGATTCCTGACGGATGACGTCAGCCATATGCACGTCTTCGAGGTTGGATTCAGCGTCCCAAACAAACCACACAATGTCGCCGAACCGAGTGTGGATCGGCGCAACTGCGTAGCGCGAGAGCTCGCCGAAGATCACCTTCTTGGCAGCGAGCTGCCCCCGCTTTGACGGGTCGTTGACGATCTCGGCCGGGAAGGCAGAGCGCGAAACAGCGAGGAGGGTGGGGCGACGAGCTTTCATTCTAGGATCTCCATCTACCCGGCGAATCGGCCGGTAAAAGTATTAAACGCCAGAACGAGAAAAAAGAAAACAAGAAAATTGAGATGGGGCCAAAATATTTTCGACCCCATCTATGGTTAAGATTCAGCCGATCGTTACATTCCCATGGGCGAGGTCCCAAGCCAGATCCTGCCGGCGACCGCCTTGGCGGATGAATTCTTCGTAAGTCACCCCAGTCTTGGACTTCATAATGATATCCATAGATTTGTGGCCGTGGGTGCCTTCCCTGCGGGGGTTGGTCGTAATGCTGGGTGCAATGCGGATCACCTTTCCTTTGAACGAAGATGTCCGGCCCTTGCGAGTTTCGGTGTTGGGTTCCTTTTTAATAGCTGCATTCTGCATTTCATTCTCCTGTTCTGCTGACTTAATAATTTTGGCTTTGGCCTCAGCAAGAGCCAACAGCCTGTCCGCAGCCGTTTTACGGTCGCGGAAACTCTTGATCGGGTTTGTGGTGTTGTGTGCGTTGTAGAACTGGACGAGGTTGTCCAGAGGTATCGTCGACTTGGCAATGTCCGCTGGCTCCTGGACGATCAGGAACCCATTGCCATTGTTCAATGCATCCCTCTTTGTCGGGAACGCAAGGATCTCTTTAGAGCGTTCGAAATCGAAAGCAAACGTCCTCATTTTCATCTCCTATCTACAGTTCTGATTAAACTCTGTTCCGCCACAATTGGAAACAGAATTGTTCAGTCATGAATGCTCGGCACAGGTCTTTTTTGTTTTTTGCTCATTTCCGCCAGTCTTTCCTCCAATCGTTGACGATTGATCATCATAGCTTCCTCGTCGGGCTCCCAGTCCCCGAAAAGCTCCTCCGGTATTCCCACAGCGAGACCCTGAAGCTCTGTCAGATTCGGTTTGCGTTTGCGACGCTGCAACTCTGCGACGAGCTGTGCCTGTCTTTTCAGGCAGTATCCCAGTCTCGTATAGAAGAACTTAACATGGCCGTTGCCGAGGGTGTATTGTTCAGGAGCATCGACCCTTTTGGGATCGACGCCTTTCTCGAGAGCTTTGCGCACCAACCCGAAAACACGAGGCAGCTCGTAGTATTCTGCAGCGAGATGCTTGTCGTGCAGCTCTTGGGGCGGGATGCAGTTGATGCGAGTCATTAGTGGTAGTTCTCCACGATGAAGAGTTTGGCAGAGTCGAGCGAAGGGAAATATTGGATTTTACCGTGCACTGTCATTGCTCTGTATGCAATTCGGTCGTTTTGCTGCAGTCGTGTCTTGTTGATCCACCCTGCTTCGCTGCTGAAATATGTCACACGATAGAAATCTTTTTCTATCTGCTCTATTTCGATCGGGTTCTTCATCTTCATTCCTCCACGCAAGCATCATAGATGCTCTGCTGCAATTTTCTGTCGCGAGAGATCGTCTGCCTGATGCTCGCCTCCAACCAGTGCCCTTCAGGGAGACGCTCGACTTCTCCGTCAGCTCCGTTGATTGTGATGAAATCGACATACCAATCATTCGTGCTGTCAATTTCGATGTGGAGCTCTGCGGACATAACCATCACGCTCGGATAGTTGTACAGTTCCATTTCCTCGACCAGATATGACGTCGGGTGCAGTTTGGGCTCTGCTCTGTCGTAGTAATAGTAACGCATTTTGATCTCCATTTATTTTAGGAAGAGGGGAGGGAGCCGGAGCTCCCTCAGTTCGTGACGCAGACACCGTTGTGAGCGTAGGCTCCGACCGCCCAATCTTTGCTGGAGGCGATGACCAGAGGGACGTAGGTGTTGTCCGGCTTGCGGTAGATCATCCACTTGGAGCCGTTTTCCTCGATCATGTCCATGACTTTCGCGAGACGAGCCATGGCACCCTTTTCGGTCTTGAGTCCGGGGACGGTGTCGAGCCAGTTGTTCAGGTTGGTCATCATCTCTGTTCTCCATCTACCCGGCGAATCGGCCGGTAAGAGTATTAAACGCCATTCCGCCAAAAAAGAAAACAAAATAATTGCTCAAATTGACATTTTTATTTACGATTAAAAACAACAACTTACGACAATTTTACAGAAAATCTCAAAAATATCGTGCTTTTTTATTCAGTCCGAGGCATACTTCGAATCGTCTCAAAAACGGATCTGGATCCCCAGACCTAAGCAGACAGGAGTATAAATATCATGGCAAAGAAGCAAGAAGTCGCTGTCCAAAGCAAAGGCACAGCTCTCGTCGAAATCGACTCAGCTTTCGAATCAATGGCCGGAGAGGGGTTGGAGAACGTCACGACTCGTGACTTGATCATTCCCCGCATCACGCTATTGCAGGCTTTGTCGCCACAGGTTCAACCCAAGAAGCCTGAATACATCAACGGCGCAAAAGTCGGTGATATCTGCGATGTTGGCACGCAAGAGATTTTCGAAGCACCGTTGGTGTTCCTGCCGGTCCACTACATCAAGCAGTATCTGGAGTGGGCTCCTCGCAGCTCTGGCAAGGGGTTGGTCAAGATTCATGAAGACGCCTCGATTCTTGAATCCTGCAAGCCTGACGAAAAGAACCGCCCAACGACAAAGGACGGTAATTATATTGCGGAGACCGCCCAGTTCTTCGGACTCAATATGTCGGCTGGCGGCCGCAGGTGTTTCCTTCCGATGGCTTCCACCCAGCTCAAAAAAGCTCGGCGGTGGCTGACGCTGGCAACCTCTGAAAAGGTTCAGCGTGCGGACGGGTCGACGTTTACTCCGCCGCTTTTCTATCGAGTTTACAATCTTTCGGTTGTGGACGAGAGCAATGCGGAAGGCGATTGGGCTGGTTGGAAGATCGAGCGTGGTGATCGTCTTCAAGACATCGGCGACAATTGGCGCGAATATTACAATGAAGCCATCTCGTTCCGCGATTCTCTGAAGCGTGGTGAGGTGCGTGGCGACATTGGCGCTGATGAAGACCAAGGCCAAAACGAACCGGCCATGTGAGGTGTGTCATGGCAGACTTCGATTTCGATCTCGGCGAGTCTGCCTCCAGTGACAACTCGATGCAGCGTTTGGTGTCGATGGCTAAAGAAGTCATCGACACCGAGCAGCTCGTCGAGAGCTTGGAGGAAAATCTCTCCGACCTCAAGAAGAGACTCAACAAGATGAAGACGGTCGACCTGCCAGACTTGATGGCAGAGTGCGGGCTGTCTGAATTCAAGACTGACAGTGGATTCCGCATCACCGTCGACGATTTCGTCTCAGGATCTCTGCCGAAGGACGAAGACAAGAGGGTCGCGGCCATACGCTGGCTGGAGTCCAACGGTGCAGAGGCGCTGATCAAGACAGAGGTCTCCCTGCAGTTCGGCAAGTCAGAGCACAACCGTGCTTTGGCGCTTGTTGCCGACCTTGCAGACAAGGGATATGATGTCGGTTCAAAGATGGGTGTTCATCCGCAAACTTTGATCGCTCACATCAAGGAGCGTTTGAAGGGCGGCGATGAAGTCCCGCTTGAATTGCTCGGTCTCTACGCTGGGCGCATAGCGAAAATCAAACAAGCAAAGAAGTAGGTCGCCGATGCACATCATTGGAGCAGGCATGGCAGGGCTCCTTGCTGCGGGCATGATCAGAGACCGAGAGGTGAAGATCATCGAAGCAGCACCGTCGCTGCCTAACAATCATTCCGCCGTTTTGCGATTCCGTTCTTCTATCGTTGGGGACGCGCTCGACATTCAGTTCAAGCAAGTCCAAATGATGAAGGCTGTTCATGAATGGCGCAATGCTGTGGCAGACAGCCTTGCCTACTCTATGAAGTGCAATGGCACTGCGACTTTGCGTTCGATCATGTCTGCCGGGCAAGAGGTTCACAAACGCTATATCGCGCCACCAGACCTCATCCAGCAGATGCATGCGCGTGTTAACAGCACAATCGAGTATGGGCGTGCTGTGACGATCGATGACATCAAGTCTGCAGAAGAACCGATCATATCGACGGTTCCGATGCCGATCATGATGGACATTCTGGGATGGCAGGAAAAGCCAGCTTTCCGGTTTGTGAATGGCTTCAATGTAAACTGCACAGTCGAAAATGTTGACGCGTACGTATCTGTGTATGTTCCTGATCCAATGGAGCTGTTCAACCGAGTTAGTCTGACTGGCAACGTCATGACTGTCGAAGTGTCTTTGCCAAACATTTGCACTCCGCAAGAAGTCATGGCCTACATGAAGGGCATTCAAGAGAGCGAGCGTGAACGTCGCGAGCTGATACGCAATGCCCTTTTTGTTCTTGGCATAGACAAAGCGAGCATCAAAGATGAACGCTGGTCGGTGCAGCGTTATGCCAAGATCCTGCCGATCAAGGAAAATGAACGCAAGCAATTCATCTATTGGGCAACAGACAAGTTCAATCTGTACTCGCTCGGACGCTTCGCTACGTGGCGACCGGGACTGCTGATGGATGATGTGGTGAATGACGTGCGAGTGATCCGTCGCATAATCAATAACGGATCTTATGACCACAGAAAGAAATGAAGATGAACGACCCCAAAGTCTCCCTCCTCTGGTACACTGGCAAAGGCACCAACGACGAGCAGTATTATGCTGCGCGCCTTTTGGCCTATACCAAGAACACCCGCCTGCAGATGACGCCTGACGGGTTCGACAAGTTCATGAACATGCCTATCGAGGATCTCTCGAAAGAGCTGCTGTACATGAGCAACACAATCCCTAGCTCCTGGGAGTTCGTGGACGTCATCTTTTCCATCAACAATGTGACGCGTGCTTGCGCCCAGCAGATCACTCGCACCCGCACAGCGAGCTTTGCGATGCAGAGCCAGCGTGTCACGGACATGTCCGAGGTTTCCTATCACATTCCGGATAGCGTTCACGACAAGGACGATTACAGCTTGCGGATGCGCATGGCTCTCGAAAGCTATCGCATCATGGTCAAAGACGGTGAGGCACTCGAAGATGCACGCGGCTTGCTGCCGATGAATGTGCATTGCAACTTGATCGCTAAATACAATCTGCGCTCGCTCGTTGATCTTCTGCGTGCGCGCGACTCTATGCGCGTCCAAGGTGAGTATCAAACCATCGCAAAGCAGATGCGCGATTCTATTATTGCTGCATGGCCGTGGGCAGCTCCGTTCTTCGTCCCGAAGGACCAGAAAGCAATCGACCTGATCGAAGAAGTTGCGCACAGCCTCGAAAACAAAGAGCTGAAGATGCAGCTCGCCAAGGCGGCAGACCTGCTGAAGAAGTGACATGCGCTACGTCGTGTTCGACATTGATGGGACAATAGCAGACTGCAGCCACAGGTTGCAGTTTGCCCAGACCAAACAGTGGGACGAGTTCCACCAACGCTGTTTGGAGGACCATGTCATAATCAATGTTGCAGATTTGCTCAGAGCTTCGAATGCGATTGCCAAGGTAATACTTTTGACCGGCAGGCCAGAAAAGTATCGCCATCTGACGCAAGAATGGCTGCGCCTTTCAAAGCTCGATGAGCATTACGAAGAACTGATTATGCGCCCAGACGACGATTGGTCGCATGATCATCAGATGAAGATTGCTGCTCTTGAGCGAAAGTTCGGCAGCAAAGAAGAAGTCTTGAAGAATGTTTGGCTAGTCATCGATGACAGAGAGTCTGTTGTCGAGGGATTGCGCAATTATGGCCTGACAGTTCTTCAGCCAGCGATTGGAGGCTACTGATGAAAACGGTGCCGGAAATGCTGCGTGCTGCAGCGGGCATATATGAAGAGCGGAACAAGCTCTATGGTGACAACTACAAAAGGTTCGGCGAGATAATGCATTCGCTGTTCCCAACAGGTTTGACTCTGACCACGACTGACGACTTTAATAGACTCGGCGTGTTTGTGCAGATAGTTAGCAAGGTGACACGCTATGCTGAAAATTATGGACGCGGCGGTCATCGTGACAGCCTTGATGATGCTGCTGTTTATGCCATGATGCTTCAGGAGCTGGACGCAGAAACAAACTCAAGAATGACCGATCGGGAGCGGGGGAAATGAAGACGCTTGTTTTTGACACAGAAACAACGGACTTGATCAAGAACAAGCTCCAGCCTCTTGATCGGCAGCCCCACATCATAGAGTTCTTCGGCGTCAGCTTGGATCTCGAGGGCAACGAGCTCTACACCTATCACTTCATGTTCGACCCTGGATTCAAGATCTCGGACGAGGTGACTCGCATAACCAACATCACCCCCGACATGCTCGTGGGCAAACCAAAGTTCAAAGAGCATGCTGAAGAGATCAAAGCGATCATCGAGAAGCACGACGAGGTTGTGGCTCACAATTTGAGCTACGACAAGTCAATGATCGACTTCGAGATGAAGCGCGCTGGGTTGGAGGTCGAATGGCCCGATCTGGTTTGCACGGTTGAAGCAACCGAGCACGTGAAAGGGTTCAGGCTCAACTTGAATGCACTTCATGAGTTGCTGTTCGGGGAAGGGTTCACTGGCGCACACAGGGCCGAGAACGACGTACGAGCACTCGCAAATTGTTTCCGGGAATTGCGCACCAGCGGGAGCGTTTGATGTCGTCACCGTCACCGAGGATGGTCCTGCACCAAGCGATCTACGAAGTCGGCAAAGAAATAGAGTTCGAGGAGTTGATCCTTGTGCTGGCTGTCTCGGTCTCGGAAAAGATCGTTGCCGAATTCAGGGATCCTGAAGAGCAGAAGATGGTCCTTAAGGCATTCTACGAAGACCTCAAGCGCATAACCAGGCACATGCATGTCGCAGTCGAAGAAGCAAAGAAGTACAGCAAAAAGGTAAACTGAAATGCTCCGGATACGTACTGGCTACAGCTTCCGCACAGCGGCGGGGATGCTTGAGGCAGTAATGGATCGCCTCAAGGAAGTCAACGCTCCCTATGCACCGATCTCGGACAGAGCTTCGACGTTCGGATGGGTGCGTTGGAACAAGCTCTCCAAAAAGGCTGGCCTCAAGCCACTGTTCGGAGTCGAGCTGGCAGTCACCCAATCGCTGAATGCCAAAAAGCCTGCAGTCGATTATTGGACCTTCTTTGCCAAGGACGATATCCGCGAGATCAACGAGCTAGTTTATCTCGCCACATCGCAATTCCGTTACGAGCCTTTGCTCACTTATGAGCAGGCAATCCGCGCACCGGGTCTGGTCAAGATTGTCGGCTCACGTTCGCTGCTAAGCGATGTGCCTGTCCAAGATGATATCTACGTTGCCCTGTCTCCGTCAGCCTCGAAAGGCTATGTCGCTGAAGCGGTCAAGATGGGCCACAAGTTCGTCGCAAGCTCTGACAACAAATATGTCAGCAAAGACGATGAAGGGTTCTACGAAGTTCTGTGCGGACGCGGCGCCAGCACACAGACCTACGCCCAGCATATTTTGTCGGAGGCGGAATGGCGCAAGGCGGTCGCTAGGGTTGCCTCCCAAGAGCTGATAGATCGATCCTGGAACACGGCTGCGGATCTAGCGGCCATGTGCAATGCGAGCCTTAAAACCGCGACCCTTCTGAGCCCTGAGAAACCCAAGACGCTCGAGCAAATGTGCCGGGATGGCGCTGTCAAGCTCGGCATCAATCTAGACGATCCGGTTTACGAGGCGCGATTGCAGCGCGAGCTCGCGCTGATCAAGGAAAAGCAGTTCGAGGATTATTTCTACATCATCGCGGACGTCATGCAATTCGCCCGTGAGAAGATGATCTGCGGTCCGGCGCGCGGCAGCTCTTGCGGGAGCTTGGTGTGCTATCTGCTGGAGATCACGACCATTGATCCGATACCTTTTGATCTGCTGTTCGAAAGGTTCATCGACATCACACGCAACGACTTGCCGGACATCGACATCGACTTCTCCGATCAAAAGCGCCATATGGTGTTTGAATATATGGAGAAGAAGTACGGTCGCGATCACATTGCGCGCCTCGGGACGGTCGCTTTGTTCCGCCCGCGTTCGGCGATTGATGAGGCAGGAACAGCACTGGGCGTGCCTAAGTGGCTATGCGATAAAGTTCTCGACTCTCTGATCGTGCGTTCGGGCGGCGATTCCCGCGCATTGCAGACGCTTGAGGATACATTCAACACAACCCCAGCCGGGAGAGAGTTGCTTGAAAAGAATCCTGAGATACTTATCGCAGCGCGCATGGAGGGTCACCCACGTCACTATTCCCAACATGCGGCAGGCATTGTGGTCACTGAAACTCCGGTCACAGACTATGTTGCTGTTGATGCGCGTACGGGTGCGACGCATTGTGACAAAAAGGACGCCGAAGACCTGAACCTCCTGAAGATCGACGCACTGGGCCTTACACAGCTGTCTGTGTTTGAGGATGCGTTGACGATGGCGGGCAAGGACATTCATTTCCTTGAGCGGGTTCCGCTGAATGATCAGGCGTCGTTCGACGTGCTGAACAAGGGAATGTTTTCGGGCATATTCCAGTTCAATGGGCCTGCGCTTCAGTCCATCTGCAATCAGATCAAGATTGAAAGTCTTGATGACATAGTCTCTGTGACTGCGTTGGCGCGTCCGGGGCCGATGGCTTCTGGCGGCACCAATGAATGGACCAAGCGCAAGAACGCTCTTTCGCCGGTGACTTATCCGCATCCCACCTTTGAGCCATACTTGAAGGAAACACTCGGCATCGTCGCCTATCAAGAGCAGGTCATGCAGATTGGTCGCGAGATCGGCGACTTGTCTTGGGAGGACGTCACCGCACTCCGCAAGGCGATGAGCAAGTCGCTTGGCAAGGAATATTTCGACCAGTTCGGCGATCGGTTCAAATCAGGCGCAATCAAGAAAGGTATACCTTCAGCGGTTCTCGAAAAGGTGTGGGATGATCTTTGCGCCTATGGTGCGTGGGCCTTCAACAAGTCTCACTCGGTGGCTTACGGGATTGTGAGCTATTGGTGCTGCTACATGAAGGCGCATTTCCCGTTTGAGTTCGCTGCTGCGACGCTCAGCCACGAGCCAGACCCGGCCAAGCAGATCATGATCCTGCGTGAGATGGCGGCCGAAGGCATCGACTACATCCCCGTTGACGCAGAGCTTTCGACCGACAAATGGAGTGCCGGATTCAAAGATGGCAAGAAGGTTCTGGTCGGCCCGATTCAGAATGTGAAAGGAGTCGGGCCAAAGCTCGTGCAGCAGATCATGTCGGCACGCGTCCGTGGCGAGCCGATTCCTGCGCGCGCTGAAAAGCTATTGATGAATGCAACGACGGACATTGACAGCCTTTGGCCGGTCAAGAATGCATTCCAGCGGCATTTGCCAGACCCCAGCTCGCGCAACATCCACACACCACCGACGCCTGTCGTAAATCTTCAGACCAATGGATCGGACTACAAAGCTCTTGCGTTCGTCGTCGTTCAGCAGATCAAACCTCGCGACGAGAACGAAGCGGTCAACGTAGCCAAACGTGGTGGCAAGGTTCTGACCGGACCAACGCAGAGTCTCAATTTGACAGTCGCAGACGACACCGACCGCATCTTTGCAAAGGTTGACAGATTCGCATACGAGAAAATCGGGCGCGAGATCGTTGAGCGCGGCCGACCCGGTAAGGCGCTCTACGCAATGAAAGGAACCGTCCCAAGAGGGTTCCGAATGTTGAGGGTTGAAGCAGTGCGCTTCATAGGGTTCATGGACGAATAGATAAAAAGGGACCAAACATGAAAGAAGAATGCGACGAATGCTTCATGCTGGGCACTGTTGAGCGTCTCGAAGAAGAGATTGAGAAGCTCGAAGAGTTGAACGAGTATTACAAGAGCATCCTTGTAGAAATAGCAACACTCCCTAGTTCGCCTTTCCACAAGCACTATACGCTCAAAGAAAAGATTGAGCGCATCCAGCTGATTGCGGAAAAGGCTCAAAAGGGAAAATGGTAAAATGAAAGTCAAGTCACTCGCAGAAATCCCTGCAGTAGCGGCATATCTGAAGCGCATCGGCGCAGAGCCAAGATCCCTGCGGACAGCTGTCGTGAAAGAAAGTCGCGGCCAGTATTGGGAAGACATCGCCATCATCACCCTCAACACCGATGGCACTGTGAAGGCACCCGACCTATACGCACCGACAGAAAAGGAAAAGCTCGCCATCGAGCTCGATTGTCAGAGTGCTGTATGGCCGCAGATGCGGACGCTTGACCGCCTACGCGACTTGCCTGAAGAAGTCGAAAAGGCCAAGGAAAAGGATGTCTTCATTTTCAGGAACATGAATGACGAGATCATCATGCTCCAACTCCGGATGGAACGCAAAGGGGAAAAGAGTTACATCCCCTATACCTACTGGGACGACGGTCTTTGGCGCAAGATGGAGCCTGAAGGACCATTGCCCCTATGGGGCATGGAGCAATTGAAGAACAATGCAACAGTCTTCATCCACGAAGGAGCGAAGGCTGCACGTGCCATGCGCGAGATGGTCGAGGCTGCGACGCCGGAGATGAAGGCGATGCTGGCCGATCATCCTTGGGGAGATGAGCTTTCGCACGCGGCGCATCTGGGATGGATTGGTGGAGCGTTGTCGCCTTACCGCACTGATTGGTCCATACTTCAGAAGGCAGGTGTGAAGCGCGCATACATTGTCTCGGACAATGACGCACCGGGTGTGTCGGCTGTTCCGGCCATTGCTTTCCATCTGCGCATCCCGACGTTCCATGTTCAGTTCACCAATGAATGGCCGACGAGCTTCGACCTCGCAGACCCATTCCCGAAAGGCATGTTCAAGAAGGTTGAGGGGCAAAAGTATTACGTCGGACCGAGCTTCCGTTCGTGCTTGCATCCTGCGACATGGGCCACGGACCAGATCCCCAACCCCAAGGGCAAGCCCACAACGGTCCTCCGCAAGAACTTCAAGGACATGTGGTCGTATGTTGAGGAAGCGGATCTATTCGTGTGCATTGAGATGCCGGAGATAATTCGCTCCGAGCAGATCATGAACAAGATGCTGGCCAGTTTCTCGCACACCAATCAAACCTCACACCTGATTGTGAAAGCATACACTGGTCGCTCGACCAAGTTGTGCTACCGCCCGGACATCCGTGGAAAGATTGTGACGGACAACACAACGTCCGCCATCAACCTCCACACCCCCAGCCACATCAAGCCTCTGCCGGGCAATCCGCAGCCTTTCCTCGATTTCATGGAATACATGTTCCCGAATGCGGAGGAGCGCCATGAGGTGTTGCGCTGGGCTGCGACGTTGATCGCTCGTCAAGAGATCCGCATGGAGTATGGATTGCTTCTGGTCAGTGAGCGCCAAGGTGTCGGCAAGACGACGCTCGGCAGCTCGATCCTCGCGCCGCTGGTTGGGACGCAGAACGTTGGATACCCGACTGAGAGTCAGATCGTGCAGTCTGAATTCAACGGATGGCTCGCCAACAAACGGCTGTGCGTGGTGAACGAGATCTATTCTGGCCACAGCTGGAAAGCCTACAACAAACTGAAATCGGCCATCACCGATCGTGAGATCGAGGTGAACGAAAAGTACCAGCGGTCCTACACCATCGAGAACTGGTGCCATGTGTTCGCATGCTCCAACTCGATGCGCGCGCTACGTATTGAAGAGGACGATCGCCGCTGGTTCTATCCCGAGGTGACTGAGGACAAATGGCCGCGCGAGAAGTTCGAACATTTCCACAATTGGCTCAAGAGCGGTGGACTGAACATCATCCGCCATTGGGCCGAGAACTGGAAAGAGTATGTCCAAAAAGGACAGCCTGCTCCGATGACCGAGCGAAAGAAAGAGCTGATCGTCGCATCGCGCACAGAAGGCCAGCAAGAGGCTGCGGAGCTCGCTGAGGCACTCAATCGGCGCGACGAGCCGGTTGTGCTCGCGATGAAAGATATCGTCGGGTGGGTTCGGCAGGCTGTGCAGGGCAAGGTCTACGATTCAGACCTCGAGTTGCGCAAGGCAATGAAGGAGTGCGGCGCCATATGGTACGACGAAAGGTTCCTGATCGGAGGAAGACTTCAGCTCGCAGCAATGAACAAAAAGGCATACGAGCAGCTGAAGTCAAAGCACACCCTCAAGGCGATCAAAAACGTTGCAAGCCTCGTGCGACCGGCGGAAGCAGCTCCGGACGAAGTAAAGGAAAGAAAGAGCGCAATGTTCGAGGACATGCGCACAATGCTGAAGCAACCAAACGACATATTCGAAACGAGGATGTGATGATTCTCCAGCTCAATCCACCGATCCCCATGCAGACGCCCAAAGGCAAAGCTATGGCGCAGATACTGATCGACTATGGACCAGAGTACGACCTTGTGTGGGTGTGCTTCGGCGAAAAAGGCGAGTGCTGGTCTTGGCGCAATCAGGACGTCAGAGCTGACGACAATTTCACATTCGGGCGCGCGAGCAATGCCCCGCCGCCCAGCGATGCGGTCCAAGCATTGCACAAAATCTACGAGGAAGTCAAAGACAGGAACAATTCGGCTGTTTGCATGAAAGTCAAACAGATGGTTCTTGAAGGGTTGATCTGATGGACATCTTCTCGATCATGGTCATCTTTTTGGTTTTCTTGCCGGCTATACTTCTCATAGCGGTGGTGGTAATGGGATACATAGATCAGATGGAGAAAGAAAATGAAGAATGAAAAGCAAAAGAAAAAGCTAAGACACAAAAGAATCGTATGGCTGAATGTTTATGAAAAAGGGACAGAAGAATACGTCCACCCCAACAAAGAAGAAGCAGACGTTTCCGCCAGAGATGGGCGGATCGCTTGCCTCAAGATCGTTCTAGATTTTGTCGAAGGGGAGGGGTTGTGATGGCAGACGATCTCGTTAAATGGCTGCGCGATAAATCTAGCGAGCACAATATGTACCGCTGTGAGGAGGCTGCTGACAGGATTGAGGAGCTGGAAAAACAATTTGAAGAATTGCTAGTTCAGAATAACCGCTTGGAGGATTTCGTCACGAGGGATTGCGTCTTACGGACGGAGGCTTGGCTTCAAATAGAAAAATTAAAGGAAGAAATAATTGATGTTCTGGAGGGAAGACATGGCTGACGATCTTGTGAAGCGGCTGCGCGCTGAAGACCCAGAGACAGGTTTGCGCTTAAGCATTGCCTCTGAAGCCGCCGACCGCATTGAGCAACTGGAAGCGGCATATGCCCAACAGCAACAGGTTTGGAGCGATGCGATAGCACGCGCGGATCGGTATGAGGAGGCGCTGTCCCGCATTTACGCATGGTATCCAATCAGCGTTGCCCAGCCGCACCAAACCATTAACGACATCAGGGAATTTGCCCGCGCCGCATTAGGGGAGAAGAAAGATGACTGAACGGTATGTTGAAGCGATCAACAGAACAACCCGTATTGCGGTTCTAAACGATGGGGAGCTTATTTCAATTACAGGTTGGTATTTAGACGGCGAAGATTGCGATCCAGAAGATGCTGGTTCATGTTCTTGCGGACCATGCAGTCGTGGAAAGTGGTATGTTGTTGATCTGTCAGAAATGGATGGGGTGATGCAATGAAAACTACAGAAGCGATTGAAGCGGTTATCAAAGAGGACGGGATTGATAGTGCAGTTGAGTGGATCGCTGGTGTGGTGGATGAAAAGCACAGTCGCATTGAGACGCTGGAAGCGGCGCTGCAATCGTTGCTTGATGTGCAGAACGGGCCACCTTTGATTAAATACGCTGATGAATGGGGGTCTGCTGTTGAAGCCGCACGCGCTGCGCTGGAGAAGAAAGATGGAGACTGAAGCATCACGGGTGCAGAAGTTGCTGATCGCGCAGGAGAGGGAAATAGCTAGGCTACAGGTCATGCTTCACACTGCTCAAAAAGAAATAGAAAGAATAAAAGTCCAGATGCCAGCCATCATTGAGTATCTAGAAAGCCAAGCAGATGTAGTGGACGGGGATAATGGAATACCGCATCCAAATACTGCCATGTCACTATTGGTATGGATGCGGATGCTGTGAAGCGAGAAACCTCCGCAATTGGGTGTAATTGGGTAGGCTTTCGGGTGCTATAAAACGGCTAACAAGAAGACCTATTTGTAGTCGTTCGGCAACATTTTGAAATGTACGCGAGGGGAGACAAATGAACATAGTTGAGCTTCTTAAAACAGGAACAGGTGACCACCTTGAGGACCTGTCTTTGATGGTCATGGCGGCAGAAATGCTGGAGCGGCTAGAGCAGCGGGTTATCGTGGCAGAGGATGCTTTGGCTAAAATTGCTTGCGATGGTGAGAATTGTGACTGTTGTTTTATTGATGAATGCTCTTACGGAATCGCAAAAAGAGCTATGGGAGACAAAAGATGACCGACGATCTTGTGAAGCGGCTGCGTGACTCTTGTTACCTAGCCTTTGATGATGGAACTAATGATTACAGTACAGCAATAGAAGCCGCCGACCGCATAGAGGCGCTGGAGGCTGAAGTGAAAAGGTTGGAACAGCAACTCAAAATGGCGCGTCGGCTTGCTCATCGTTCACAGCCTGAATACCCGCCAGAGATTGGTATTCCTCAT